>WPCG01008275.1_pt1 | contig 48825 bp, 29 predicted proteins | sample 5403311 | NCBI WGS metagenome assembly WPCG01 (sample SAMN12869467, study PRJNA574797) | sludge metagenome | isolation source: wastewater treatment of Control | place: China:Beijing | collected 2019-05-17
TGGGGTTACAACCGCGGGCAGTAAGCCGCGACCTCGATTGGGGCGTGCCTGTCCCCGTGGAAGGTGCCGAGGGAAAAGTACTATATGTTTGGTTTGATGCCCCCATCGGGTATATCTCCAACACCAAAGAGCTTTTGCCCGACAGTTGGGAGAAGTGGTGGAAGGACGAGGAGACCAAGCTGCTCCATTTCATCGGGAAGGACAACATCGTGTTTCACTGCATCGTCTTCCCCGCGATGTTGAAAGCAGAAGGTTCCTATATCCTCCCGGAGAACGTGCCGGCAAACGAGTTCTTGAACCTCGAAGGCGATAAGATATCCACCTCGAACAACTGGGCGGTATGGCTGCACGAGTATTTGGAAGAGTTCCCGGGGAAACAGGACGTGTTGCGTTACGCGCTCACCGCCAACGCGCCGGAAACCAAAGACAACGATTTCACTTGGAAAGACTTTCAAGCACGCAATAACAACGAGCTGGTGGCCGTGCTCGGGAATTTCGTGAACCGCGCAATGGTGCTCACCAAGAAGCATTTCGAAAACAAGGTGCCGGCAGTGGGAGAACTTACCGAGTACGATTTGGAGACTATGGCCGAGGTGAAAAAGGTGAAACAAGCGGTGGAGCACAACCTGGAACATTTCCATTTCCGGGAAGCACAAAAGGAGGCGATGAACCTCGCGCGCATCGGGAACAAGTACTTGGCCGATACCGAGCCTTGGAAAACCGCCAAGAACGACATGGACCGGACGGCCACCATCCTGAACCTCGCGCTCCAGATCACCGCCAACTTGGGCATCGTGTTCGAACCGTTCCTCCCTTTTTCATCCAGCAAGATCCGACAATTCATCCTTGCAGGTGAGTTGGAATGGAACGAACTGGGCAGCTTTGACCTGCTTCCCGGGGGACATGCATTGGGAGAAGCTTCCCTCCTCTTCGAGAAGATCGAGGACGAAGTGATCGAGCGCCAAGTAGAAAAGCTTCATAACACGAAAAAAGGCAACCAAGCCGTGAAGTACAAGGCCCAACCGGTGAAAGAGAACATCGAGTTCGACGCCTTCGAGAAACTGGATATCCGGGTGGGTACGGTCTTGGAGTGCGAGAAAGTACCCAAGACTGATAAACTGCTCCGGTTCCTGTTGGACGACGGGCTGCAAAAACGCACCATCCTCTCCGGGATTGCCGCGTGGTACCCCGACCCATCGGGACTCGTGGGCAAGCAGGTTTGCTTTATTGCTAACCTAGAGCCGCGGAAGATGCGGGGGATCCTTTCCGAGGGAATGATTCTATCGGCCGAAAACAGCGACGGCACATTGGCGTTAATCTCTCCCTCGGAAATGGTGCTTCCCGGCAGCCGGGTAGTATAGCGTACCCGCGAACGAACATACCGGTTCAACCGCGTGGCACGAGAAAAGCGGGGAAGGAAGGCTCCCTGCCTAATCTTTAAAAATAAAAACGTATGAGACTTGTAGTTAACAGGTTACCCAATCGACTGTACCCCGACTTCAAACGAGTGATCGTGCAGTTCTTCAATATTGGACCGGAGCGCACGTCCGACCTGATACAGAAAGTGCTGCGGATGGAAGAGCATACCGCCCGGGAAATATTAACCCAGACCCTGAGGGAGTTCTCCCGTAGGCATCGTCACCTCACCTACACCTATAAAAACAACTTCCAACGAGCGATGCAAGTCGCGGGAGGCGACATAGAAGAGTTGGAAACAATTAGCGACGATAAAAAAATGCTGATTGGTGCTTACCTCTCCAAAGAGTATTCCATCAGCGCGGCGGCATTTTTTAACCCGTCGATGGTGGAGTCTCCCGATCAAACGGGATTGGAGGAGGGTTCCACCCGGGTAAACATCAGCTTCCGCGCAACCGGCGAAGGGCATATCTCCAGCATCGTGTTCCATACCGGCGTGATCAACCGAAACAACGAAATTCATTTGGAAAAGGCCGGCCGCCACGTGGATGAACCGGAAGCAGTGAAAAGGCATCTCTACGAGAAGAAGATGACCGAGGAGAAACTCCAAGAGATGGAGGTAAAGCAAGAGATTATAAACGCGGTACTGGGCCCGTTAAACGACACGTTTGTCTACGGGGAATTACTTGGCTCGTCACTGAATGTCTTGAAAAATCCCTCGCTCAACGAGGAAGATCGTAGGGCGGTGGAGCAGATTGTATGGTTGGGCGACTCGCACTACCAAATAACTTTTTCGCGGGACACCCATCTCTCGGAACGGGTGATCTTCCCGATCTCTTATACCGAGCAAAGAGGAATCGAGGATGCCCGGTTTGTTCGCTTCGTGAGCGATGAAGGGAAGGTTACCTACTATGCCACCTATTCGGCATACGACGGGTACACCATCCTGCCCAAGCTGATCGTGACGGAGGATTTTTGCTCGTTCGAGGTGAAGCCGTTGCACGGCCGGGGAGCGCAAAACAAGAACCTCGCCCTCTTCCCAAGGAAGATAAACGGGAAATACGCCATACTGTCGCGCATCGACGGCATCAACAGTTACATCGGCTTTTCAGACCATATCCATATCTGGGACGATCCCATCAAGGTACAGGAACCAAAATACCCGTGGGAATACATCCAGTTGGGGAACTGCGGCTCGCCCATCGAGACCGATGAAGGATGGCTCGTGATCACGCACGGCGTGGGGCCCATGCGGCAATATTGCTTGGGGGCCATGCTCCTGGATTTGGACGACCCCACCAAAGAGATCGGGCACCTGAAAGAGCCCTTGCTCGCGCCCAATAACGAGGAGAGGGAAGGGTATGTTCCCAACGTGGTCTACTCCTGTGGGGCACTCATCCACAACGATACCTTGATTGTTCCCTACGGCACCTCCGACACCGGTGCGGCCTTCATGACAATCGACCTCGACACGCTGCTTCATAGGATTATAAAATCCTGATTTAAACAGCTAATTATTTTGACTTCCACTATTTAGTGACCCGTTTACGATTTATAGGCTATCTGATAAATAACTCGCTACGCTCAAACAGCTTATCAGATCGCGCCTATTGCATCGAACTATTCTGCCAAACCAGATGAGCAGAGTCAAGCTTGCTTGAACTATGCCATGGCAAAGAATAGTCTAATTTATGAACGGTACCCCACGAAATAGTTATAGGTCTTATAATTAGCTATTAAAGCCCGAGTTTTGTTTTGGAGGCTTCACGCTTCTATAAACAAGGAATAGGGCGGTGAGCAGCATGATTACGAGAGCGGCGTAGGCAACCGTGTCGGTCGCCTTGATGCTGGGCGGGTCAAACCGGAACTCAACGGTGTGGACGCCTTCGGGGATCACGAGTGCCCGCAAGGTATAATTCGCCCGCAACATCTCGGCCGGTTCCCCGTTAATGGTTACTTTCCACCCTCTCGGGTAATAAATCTCCGAGAAGACAGCCAACTCCTCTTTTTTAGCATCTACCGTGTAAGTAATAAAGTCGGAGTCATAGTCGGCGAGCACGACAGAAGAGAGCGAGTCGGCAGGTGAAGGTTGAAACCCCTCCAATACAGGTGCAAACCGGTTATCAACCACCGCTTCCCTCCTAAGGTCGATAACTCCTAATGCTTGGATCTCCTCATCAGCGCTCTCCACGAAACGAATACCGTCCACGAACCAAGCATTTCCCATCGCGTGCGGGTTCTCCACGGGAAGAGTGCCTCCACCCTGGCTCGGCATGATCACCCACTTCGCGTTCAGCATGTTCAGCACCTCGAACCCGCGAACATTTACGGAATCCAACACCCCACCCGTCTCGATAATGGCCTGCTGGAGCACCGGCATCTCTTGGGAAAGGTGCACGTCGATCAGGTCTTGGTAACGACGCAATTTCGCGGCATGATAGCCTCCGATTACCTTGTGATAGTAAGGAGTAACTCCATCGTTAAAGGTACTGGTGGCCATGTTCAACACCCGGTAATACTTCGCGGTATCCTGCAAGATGAGCTCGTCGGTGGGCGATTTCGCGAAAAGCTGCTGCTGGTTGCTATCCGGCACGAAATCACCGTCGTTCAGGTAACGCTTGTTCACTCCCCACATGTCCACGAGGCACAGCACCAGCACCCCCGCGATCAACCATTCCGGTTTTATTTTTTTATCCAGGAACAGCCAGGTCAACCCGCCCCCGATCAGCACGATAAAGAAACTACGCCAAGCATCCGCGGTGAAAACCGACACCCGCATCTCGGTAAGATTGGCCAGGAAGGGTTGCAGGTGTTCCGCGGGAAGCGCTTGCTGGAAAGCATACATCTCTGACATCGAGACAAAGGAGGAGAAAAAAAGCTTGGGCGCGAGGGCAAACAGCAACGCGACTCCCCCGGTAACACCCAAGCTGATATAAAGCGATTTTTTATTGGTTTTGAGCGAATCCGGCCTCGCTACCAACTCCTTCACGGCAAGGGCTGCCAACAGGGGGATGCAGAACTCGGCCACCACCAGGATGGAAGAGACCGCCCGGAACTTGTTGTACATGGGCACGTGATCGATAAAGAAATCGGTCAGCCCCATGAAGTTCTTTCCCCACGAGAGCAAGATCGAGAAAATGGTTCCTGCCAGCAGCGCCCATTTCACCGGCCCTTTCACGATAAAAAGTCCCAGGACAAAGAGCGAGAGCACGAAGGCACCCACGTAGACGGGCCCCGATGTACCGGGTTGCTCTCCCCAGTACTGCCCAATCTGCTGGTATATCTCACGGTACTCCGGGCGGGCTTTGCTCATCGCCCGCTCGTTTTCGGACAAGGGCACGGACGCCCCCCCCTTGGTATTGGGTACCAGCAACGTCCATGTTTCGCCAATGCCGTAGCTCCAGGCCGTGATATAGTCTCGTTCCAGCCCGTCGCTGGTTGTATTGTTTTGGACGGGTTGCTTCAGCAGTTCCGATCCCCCGCGCATGGTCTCTTTAGCGTACTCGTAGGTATGATAAAGGTTACTCGCGTTCGCGGCAACACCAATCACTCCCGCCAGGAGCAACACCCCGGTGGATTTCAAAAAGCGAGGTACCTCCTTTTTTCGAATCGCGTCCACGAGAAAAGCGATCCCGATAAAAATCATCACGAACAAGAAGTAGTAACTCATCTGGATGTGATTGGACGAGATCTGGAACGCGGTGAAGACCATGAATAACAGTCCCCCTAACAAGTACTTACCCCGGTAAGCGTAGATCATCCCGGCAATCGTGGGCGGGATGTACGCGAGGGTCACGAACTTCCAGATATGTCCCGCCGCGATCAAGATAAAAAAGTAGGATGAAAAAGCCCATATAACGGCTCCCAACCCGCTAAGCATCGGAGAGGCCTTGAAGGCCCTCATCAAGATATAGAACCCCAACAGCATGATGAACAGCAACTGCACGTAATTCGGCAAGAAAAGAGAGTAGGCTTTTTTGGCTGCATCCTGCGGTTTAGAAGAGTCATAGGTAGGGCTCATCTGGTAGGAAGGCATCCCGGCAAACATGGAGAGGTTCCATCGCGTTCGCTCCCCATCATGCCGCTCCATGTAGTCGCGCTGCTCTTGTCCTTGCCCGATAGCCGCCAGCGAGTCGTGTTGCACCACGACCCTCCCGTCTAACACTGCCGGCACGAAATAGATAAACGATATCAGGATAAAGGCCGCGATCGCGATCAGATCGGGAAGAAATTTCTTGAACGATTCGGAGTTTTTCATCTTGTTTGTTGTTCACTTGAGTTAGGCCACAAATTTACACGTTTTATTTATCAAAACCGCACTGCTCGTTAAAAATGAAAAAGAACGCCCGAAAGTTCCAAGGTGCTTTCGGGCATTCTTCCTGTAATCTTGCAAAAACAACGTCTTTGTTTTGTTGTCTCACCGGGAGATTAACTCCGCGATGGATTCAATTTACCGAACTCCCTTCCATGTAAAAGGTGCAATCTTCTTCTTGTTGGGGAACAGGTAGCTTACCCACCAGGCAATCAAAATGCTCGTGGTCATCCCGATGAACCCGTACAACAGAAACGAAAGAGGGCTATTATCCTTAAGAAGGAGCAGCACGATTAAGCCCGTGCTCACACCAATAAGCGCCGCCCTGGATCCTACCTTCGGGAAGAAAATTCCCAGGATGAACAGTGCCCCCAACCCGCTCGTAAGCAATCCTAAAAAGGTATTGAACTGGTCCCAGAGGGAAGCGATATTCCAAGTGGCCAGTACCAGCGCCATTCCTAACCCCAGTAATCCGCACAGGAGACCGGACCAACGGGCGACTTTCAACCGCGAAGTATACGAACTTTTGGGAAACATTGTTTGATAAAAATCAGAGGTAATTACTGCCGCCGAGGAGTTAATATTTGACGAGAGGGTCGACATGGCAGCGGCAAAGATGGCTGCTATAAGCAGCCCCGCGAAGCCCACCGGCATCTCCGAAACAATAAATTGGGCAAACACTGAATCGATATTCGGATTATTCACCATCATGCTTGCCGGGTTGTCCTTGTAAAATGCAAAGAGGCCGGTGCCGATCAGGAAAAAAAGAAGGGTAACGGGTACGCTCAATATCCCGTTCAGCCAGATGCTCCGGGTCGTGGCCTTTTCATCCTTCGTGCTCATGTATCGCTGTATGATTGATTGATCGCTGGTATAGGTTATCAGCGAGTTGGACACCCCACCAATTAACACCACCCAAAACACGGGTTGCGTGAAATCGAATCGAAAATCAAACGTTCTAAATTTATGAAATTCCACGGACGTAGTCCAGAATTCACTCAAGCCGCCTTCCACCCCGGCCACCATGAAAACAAACGTCGCGATAGCACCGAAGACCAGAATAAATCCTTGGATCACGTCGCCCCACACAACGGCCTCCATCCCTCCACTGGTACTGTAGATGATGGTGACCATGCCCATCACGATGATAGATAAATAAATATCAAACCCGGTCACGGCATGCAGGGCAAGCGAGGGGAGAAAAAGCACGATGGCTATCCGGCTTACCATGAAAATAACGAACAAGGCCGAAGCCAGCCACCTCACCACCCGGTTGAAACGCAATTCCAAGTACTCGTACGCTGTACCTAACTTGAACCGGGTAAAGAAAGGCAAAAAATACTTGATAACGATGGGCACGATAAGTATAATACAAATATTAAAGAGAAGCATTCGCCAATCGGCTGCATAGGTTTTGGCCGGGATAGAGAGAAAAGTAATGGCGCTCAGCGTGGTGGCAAAGATGCTTATCCCTGCTGCCCACCAAGGGATTCGCCCACTCGCCTTGAAGAAGTCCTCCGTGTTCTCGTTGCGTTTCATGAAATAAAAGCCAATCCACAACATACCCCCGAAATAGAGCAAAAGCACGAGGTAGTTCAACCAACCAAACGAGGGCTGGGAATCAAAGTACAAACGCGTGAAATAGGGAGAGCGCACCCCGGGACGAACCTCTCCCCCGGCAATATAAATGTTTGTCCCGTCGGAAGTTCCTGATGCCACGGCCACGGGGCTATTTATTGTTTCGCCTGCCTGGAACCACGCGTCGGTAATCGTGTTATAGACCAGTATCCTATTATTAAAACCGGCATGGTTTGCCTGAAGGCTATCTTTTCTCTCGAGTTGGTTATCGTTAATCGCGGCCTCAACACGGTTGAAAATAATGCCATCATCGCCACCATACAACAATACATGGGTGGCCCCCACGTGGGCAATCGATGCCATGGCTACCGGCAAGCTAACACCATCATCCGTTCGTATTTCTTGTCGTGCAATCCATGTTCCCCGGGAAGGTCGGTAGTGATACACCGACGAGTAAAAGGTAGTGGTACCTGCTCCGTTTTTTGCTCTACCCCCGAAAACAAACAGGGATATTTCTTCTCCATCCTGTTGGGCGGCCATGGCCGCCCCCGAAACGGGTAACGGAAAATCTGGTAGTCTCTCCCATCCTTTAGCGGGGTTACTTATATCAAGAGAAAGAAACTGGTTGGAAGCAGAACCATCCGCGAGTTCCCCTCCCACCAAGTACACGCGGGAACCGATTGCCACTGCCGTCGCATTTTTCACCGGGAAGGGCAAGGGAGGATACTCCATGCTACTAACCGTTGAGCCATTAAAAGTCAATAATCGTACTTCTCCTGTAATGCTGTCCGGCGTCAGCCCTCCCACGTGAAGCAACCCGTTTGGCAAGCTAACGTACGCGCCTTCTGCCAAAGGAGTGGTGAGATCATTTCCCTCGTGCACCAAATGCAGGCTCCCATCTGCTTGTTGGCTAAAGACAAAGACCCGGTCCGAGAAGTGCTTCACCCCGTTTTCCCACGGTTTTCCTTCGGGAAAAGAAGAGCCACCGGCAAGGATAAACCAGTTTCCCTGTTTTCCGAAGAAAGTGCCTGCCAACCCCTCGTGAAGGCTTACCTCCTCCAACGTTTCCATGGAGAAAACGTTGGACTGGTGAAGCGTGTTCAGGTTACCCGATATAGCCTTCGCGTGGCCGAGCGTGCCGAATAAAATTACAAAAATGGTAAAACAAGAGAAAAAGGATATTTTATATTTCATTTTTAAACGTGTTACGGGTCATTTTAGCGCACCTCATCCAATGAAACGGTTTGAAACACGAGGTCTGCCTGGCTGCTCTCGTAGAGAATACCAATGGTAGATTCATCCACAGTGGTAATACACGAGTAACCACGCCCGCTGTATTCATCCAGTAAGATATGCTTCTCTTCGGGCCAAGTATCCCCATCGTCATAGCTTACTTTCAGGGTAATGTTATTCCGTCTGGACGTAGATGCAGGATTCACAAAAAGGAGCATGGATTTCTCTTCACCGTTTTCGATGTAATTATGTTTGTGGAGGCTCGCCATGCAGGTAGGTTCAATCAATGCTTCTCGTGACGTGGGGTGTTCTATCCATGTCTCGCCCATATCACTGGTCGTGAAAATAGAACGTCCGTTCACCTCCTCGTTCCCCCTGTTGCGATTGTCCCGCATATTCAGCATCAGGTCTCCGTTAGAAAGTTCCACCACGGCACACTCGGTGGTATTTTTCTGTGCCGGGTTACTCGCTACCCACGTCTCACCTCCATCTTGGCTCCACGTTATATTGGAAAACGACATACCGGTTTCGTCTCTCCCCTGGGTGGGTAGGACCAGTATACCGTTCGAGAGGGTGATCCCTTGCCCAGGTGCCGGCGCGTAAAGCCACCACTCTTCCTTCTTTGCACGAGTAATATTGACTGGCTCGCTCCAGGTTAGTCCATCGTCGGTACTTTTAGTAATTAGGAACTGCGAAGTTTGCTTCACGTCGAACCCCGGCTGGGAACCCATTTTATGCCATTGGTGGATCCAGCGGGTGCTGTCTTCGGTCAGTCCATCCACCCATTTTCCGGTTTCGTTATCCAGTACCCCGTACATCCAGAGACCCGCCACGTAAATATCTCCGGTATTATCATCTACCAAGATGCAGGCGTCGCTTACCCCGTTGTAATTTTCCGGCATACCGCCCCACTCTCCCATATCCAGCACTATTTGCATCGGCTCCCAAGTACGTCCACCATCAACGCTTCGGTTCATGGCTATATCCATGTGCCCTTGCAGGTCGCGTCCGCTATTATAACGAGCATCGTAGATCGCCATCAGCGTACCCTCTTTAGAAGTCGCGAGACCCGGGATGCGTGAGGTATGTACCCCATCCTGCTTATGCTGACGAACGGCTACTCCCACTCTTAACGGGATTACCTCTTCCGCGGGTAAACGAAGTCTTCCCGCGTCCGTGATAACCTCCTTACAGGTGACCGCTACACGGTGCGTGAGATCCACCTCCTCTTTCAGCCGTATGGCAACCCATAGCGTGAGGGTATCTTCCATCACCGGGAACGGCTCGTCAAACGTGACTCTCCTTGCATCTATTCGTGCTCCTCCAACAGGCTGGTTTGTTACAAACTTTTCATTCTCTCCTGCCTTGAATAGCGTTATTTCTTCAATATCATCGATATCAGTAGTACCTTCAAGAGAGAATACAATCTTTTCAACGAGATACTCTTCTCCCTCGTTAATACTATCTCGAGTGAAATGGATTTTTTGTACCGGGTTATACTCTTTCCCTGTTAACACCGGCAGCACGGGCGATTCAATCGCTACCTTAACATTGTCATTATACCCGCACGAGATCAGGAATATTACTATAAATAATAGGAATACTAATTTCTTCATAAAGCTTTTATTATTTCATGTAGAGGACATTCGCCACGGATCTTTCCGCGGCATCAGATATACTGTTTACAACTCCACTTCCTTTTATATACATCGTGGTTGAACCTCCTCCATCGAGATTCATCGCGTTCTTTGCTTCCAAGGCTCTCATCACAACAGATAACTCTCTCAAGTTCAAACCCTCTGAGAATCCCGGTTGCCGTCCATCCACCGTGACAAGCAAGACTTTATTGTCGGCGGTAACCCCAACAGCCGTTCTTGGATGACGGGCCAAAACATGGGCATCATCCGGTTTCAAGGTTTTTATATACGTTCCATCTACTAAAAGCGAGGGACCACATGCCATCACGTGCTCTCCAACTAATTCCCTTGATGTTTCATTATACCGGCTCGTGCCCAAGTAATGAATAGACAACTCGTTATCTTTGATTACCAACGACGCGTTGATACGATCATTCCAGTTGGTACCGTTCTCCACATCGACTCCATTAACCCGCAGATGCCCGATGGAAGCTTTTCCAGCTGAATAGTAAGACCCGTTGATAGCCACCGTGGCATCTACTTGATCCGCGAACGAGGATGTTCGTTTTCTCGTCCCCACAGGAGATGAATACAAGAGTCCCATCTCGGTCACTTTCGATTGGTCTATTTCAACCACATGAACGTTCTGTTTCGATTCAAACGCTTCAAAAGATGCTTTTCTCCAAATAATCCCCTCTTTAATAGCAGTGGTTGTCCACTCTGACTTTACGATCGACGTAGAATCCACCGCATCTATATCGCAGGTAAAAGGGAACTTATCCGATACTTGCTTGTCTCGAACAATAAAAACAGATATCCCTCCCGTGGTATACATATGCGGAACACGTACGGTCAACCGGTTGGGAGTAACACGCGTGATATCACCAATTAGTGTATCAACGGGCGAAGAAAGCACGAACATGACATCAAGTAACGATGCATCCGTTCCGAATCCGCTCCCGCTGATTTCTAGGATATCGCCTCCCATGCCCCACTCCTTGCTGATGGAGTTCACTCTAAATAGGTCGGGATTGCCGCCTCCCTGTGTTTCTTCACTCTTTGAGCAGGCCAATAGAGCCAAGAGGAGAGCAGCAAAAATAAAAGGAAATCGTTGAAAAACCATTATTCTCGTCTATCTTATTTATAGATCAAGCAGAAAACGAGGGTGTCCTCCCCCGTCTTCTACTTGAATCAAAAAATTAATACGTGTATAAATCTTTTGCTTCTTGGTCCGTCAATGCCCTATTGTAAAGGATGTAATCATCGAGAGAGCCGTTCAGGAAGTTCTCCGGCGAGAAATTGCCACTCGTGAATCTATAGTTACAGCCGATATAGTAAGGAGATTTTTCAATGGTTTTGATATCCTTGCCCAAGTTACTCAGTACCAATTCACCGTCAATATACATGTAGCCGTTCTTCTTCCCGTTTTCTTCTTTGTAAATACAGACGAAATGGTGCCATTCACTATCGGTCATCGATTTTCCTTCATATTCTACCCAATTACCTCCTTTTCCTGTTTGCTCTACACAGAATACAACAAATTTACCCGAGGGTTGGAACCTGAACCAACTTTGCCTGCTGGCGTTCGGTGTTCCCGGCGCTGCTCCATGATGATAGACGGCCGTGTTTCTCGTGACAGGGGGAACCTTTGCCCAAAAAGCAACCGTGAAATCGGAAGAACCAAAATCAAGATGATCGCTTTCCGGAAGTGAAAGAATTGCATAGTTGTTCGCATTCTCACTGGTAAACTGCGCGGCCGAGCGTCCTTCTGCTGCACTGCCGGTAAAGCGGGAAGACGCGTTAAACTTGATCTCCGCGTTCCCCTTGCTCAAGATCTCGGGATTCAGTTGGTTGGGACCGGCATCTTCGCTACTTCCATCAAACGGGAAGTACATGACAAGGTCTTCACTCGGGATCACGACCACGTAACTCTCTTTCTCCATGGTGGAGGCATTCACCTCGTTGGAGGAGGTTAATGTTACTTTGTATTTCCCGGGCGAGGAGTAAGTCACCTTCGGGTTCTGCTCGCTAGAGGTAGAAGGGGTTCCTCCTTCGAACGTCCATGACCACGCGGCTGCATTCCCCGATGTTTTATCTTCGAACTGGATGTTACCGCCCGCGTACGTGTTTCTCGTGAGCGCGGTGAAATTTGCCGCCACGGAGTGCTTATCAATAATCGTCAAGTAATCCGAAATAGTCTTGTTTGAAGAGACATTGGGGTTCGTGGCGGTAAGCTTCACGCTATATACTCCCGGATCGAAGCGCAACGAGGGGTTCTGCTCGGTATTCGCAACAACATCGCCTTCCTGAGACGTGAATTCCCAAAGCCAAGAAGTTGGGTAACCGGTTGAGAAGTCACTAAACACGATAACATCCTCGTTAGTGGCAGTCGTTTTATCGGCGGAGAAATCGACGGTGATTTCCGACGGGTGGTTCACCACGATGTACGCGTCTTGATTTACCTCCACGGAATCATTTCCTCTTCCCACAACTAAACGAACCGCGTAAGTACCGGGGGTGTTATAGGTCACTGTTGGGCTAAAAAGGACAGATGATGCAGGGTCGCCTCCTTCAAAATACCAGTTCCACTTCGTGGGTTCACCCATCGACTGATCTTTAAAGGTCACTTTCTCGCCCACTACTATCTCTTTCACGTCCGAGCTGAATTCGGGCGCGAGCGGTTGTCCTGTTTCATCTGTACACGCGGCCATTACTGCAATAATGGCAAGACATATAAAAGATATAAATCGTATTGTTTTCATGTTTCTATTTGATCTGTTGTACATTAATTTTCTCAAAACTTATTTTCTCGTAAGGGTTATTATTCCCTCTTTCGTATAAAATACCGATTTCATTCTCGGTAACCATCACCATGTCTGAATAAGCAGAATGCCCACTATTTACCACGTGTGAATGGGGCCATGTATTCCCGTTATCACTACTTTTCTTGATGGTCATATTCACCCGGGTGGAACTTGCCGCATTTGAAAAGAAAAGAAGATGCTTCTCGTCCTTCACCGCGTGTAGGATGCTAGCTTGGCACGTGGGGTCAGGCAACGCGTAATCCGGTTGACTGGCCGTCCAAGTCTCTCCACCATCACTGCTAAAAGCCACGGTGCGGTACGGACTAGAATTTCGCATATTCAATATCAATCGTCCATCCGACAATTCGGCCACCGTGGATTCGTTTCCTCCCACCGATGTTCCTCCAATCTTCCATGTTTTCCCTTTGTCGTCGGAATAAATTACATGAGAATACTGTTTTCTACCGGCACCTACTTCAATATAATCACACGGGATCACTATCCGCCCTTTATACGGCTCGTTGGCTAAGACGATTCCATGACAAGGACCGGTCGCGTACCATCCCCAAGCCGGGTCTTTAGCCGAAGTGGTGATCTCATTGGGTTCTGCCCATGTAAGTCCGTCGTCATCGGAGTAGGTATAAAATACCCTTCGGGTATCTTTGCTTGTTCCCGCGTTAATAGCACCAATATTATCCTCACCCAGGTTCCATGTCATCAGCAGGTGAATCCTCCCGGTCTCCATGTCCACGACCGGGCTGGGATTTCCACAGGTATTATCCGCGTCATCCCACACCATCACCAGGTCGCTCCACGTTTCGCCGTTATCAGTAGAGCGTCGCAACACCAGGTCTATATCTCCTTCATCACGACAATTCCTTTTCCTACCTTCCGCGAAAGCCAAAAGTGTCTTCGCTTTTGTTTGCACGATAGCAGGGATACGAAAGCAACTATATCCTTCCGTGGAGGACTCGAAGATATCCGGTGCCTTGATTAGCTCGGGGGTTGGATCGGGATCGGGAGAGGGATTAGGATCGTCGTTACCCGGAAAATCGCTTGAGCACGTGACAGATAACAGCAATCCGGAAATTAAAATAAAGGTGTATTTCATCCACTTCATTTTATCGAGCTTATGTCTATTACTTTAAAATCTAATCCATCGGTATACCGATTCTTTCCTCCCTCGTAAAATACCCCGATTTGAGTCCCGGAAATCTCTACCAGATCAGAATACCCCGAGTTCTCGGTGTAAACCACCTTCTTTCCACTCCAAGTTCTCCCGTTATCGGTACTCTTCTTAATGGTCATATTTGTTCGAGTGGCTGCCGCCGGGTTAGATAGGAAGAGCGTGTTCCCGATTGCAAGGATACTCCCTTGACAACTTGGGTCTAATTGTTGAACATCAACTACCGGCTCCGACCATGTAATTCCGCCGTCTTCACTCAAACTGTATTTACGATAGAACCCTTCACCCGTTCGCATATTAAGCATGAGGGTACCATCATTTAGTTCTGCTAGCGAGCACTCTCCTACACTTCCAACCGGGGTTGGTTCTCCGGCGTGCCAAGTCTCTCCATAATCATCCGAGTACGCTACATGGGAATAATCAATCACCTTTCCATTTTCCCTTACCGTGAAATAGTTTGGTGCAATCAACCGATTTTTATACGCTCCATTTTTCACCTGAATACCATGCACGGGGCCCGTACCGTACCAATCCCACGAGGGATCTTTGACGCTCCCGGTAATTTCAACCGGATCGGCCCATGTTACCCCGTCGTCATCCGAATAGGTATAATAAGCCCGGCGGGTATCTTTTCCGGTACCGTTCACGAGTGTTCCCCATCTATCATCGCCATGGTTCCACGTCATTAATAGATGTACCCGTCCTTTATCGTCTACAATAGGAACCGGGTTACCGCAGGTATTTCCGCCGTCGTCCCAGATCGTGATTTGGTCACTCCATGTTTTCCCGTTATCCGACGAGCGCTTAACTACCAAATCGATATCTCCCGAATCACCACTACTACGCAGTTTCCTGGCTTCTGCAAATGCCAGCAACACGTTGCTTTTCGTCTTCACGATGGCCGGGATCCGATACACTTCATAACCGGCAGTGCTCTGTTTGTACACGTAATTGAATTCCGCTGGCTGCCCGGGTGTTGGGTCCGGGTCGGGATCAGGATCGGGTTTTACCAACTCTCCGCTCTTATCTGCACACGCGTACAGCACGAACGATACCAACAAAAACAAGACAACAAAAGTATACTTACTATAAATTCTCATAACCTTCTGTTTGATCTAAGTTAGGATTCAAGTCCATATCTCTTAGTGGAATGGCCAAATAAAGCGGGATAATATCCCCTTCTCCAGCTTTACTCTTGAGATTAGGGACAACGTCATAGACATCAATTGTTCCGCTAAAATGAAAGCGTAGCAAGTCCGGCCAACGTTTCCGCTCCAAGTATAATTCCCGGGCTCTCTCTTTCAATATCTCTTTTTCTACCGATAGGCGATCTGTTGGGCCGGTATAATCCCCAATTTTCGCCCTGTTCCTCACCTTATTCAGCTCAACAATCGCTTCAGGAGCTTTATCGAGCGCAGCCAATGCTTCGGCTTTAAAAAGATGCATTTCAGCCAGGCGATACACGACAATATCAGAGTCATAACTTCTATCCCCCTCGGTCTTGGTACCCCTCATCTTATTATCGAAGATCCCAATCAGGTTACCATTCGCGTCGATTGCCCTTATATACGATTGATCTCTCCGAACATCGGTGGGATACTCTTCAAAAGCGCTAATCAGTTCCGGGCTCGGGGCGTAGGTGCTTCTTGCTCCCCCTTTGGCGTATGGAATATCTTCCTTGTTCACTGCCTTCTCCACGAACACATCCCTCGGCTTCATACTTTGGCTATATTGGGCTTCTTTCTCGTAAATATTGAAATGGATGGCAAAAATAACTTCTTTCCCTTTTTTCGTGGCAAAAATATTACCGAAAACCTCTTCGAGAGAAAGGCCGGCACTTGCCTTATCGGCCAAAGTAATTACTTCCGTTAAATCCTGTTCTGTACCATCCAGTACTTTTGCCTTCCACAGGAGCATATCGGCTTTTAACGCGTAAGACGCGGGCTTTGATGCTTGCCCTTTTCCATTTTGGTATCCTTCTCCCGGGAACAGCGAAATGGCGTTATCTATATCATCAATGGCTTGTTGCAGCACATCTTTCGCGGGGGATCTTCCCAGTTTTGTTTTACCCGCGTTCTCGGTAGGCTCCAGCTCTAAAGGTGCGTCTCCCCAAACACGCACAATATTAAAATACATCATTGCCCGGATAAAATATGTTTCCGCGAGAATAGCATTTTTCTCGGCAGGGATGCCAAAGTTTATTGTTTCGATATTACGAATCATCAAATTACAATGATGGATCACGGAGTAGTAGTCGAGCCAGCTGTAGCCATTTTGCGAGGTTAGGTTTTGTGCCCAAAGATTAGAAGGCCCCCCTTCCAATCCGGTTGTAAAGGCATCCCCACGATCCTCGAAGTGCAAGGTGGAATTAGAAACATCCCGTAGCCTTGTATAAATCCCTATCAGGTAGCTTTCCGCGTCCCCTTTCGAGTTCCAGTAATCATCTCCCGTGATACTGGAAACAGTATCTACTTCTAATAAGTTGCAGGCGTTCATCATGAATAATGAAGCAGCAAATAGCGTGTATTTTATTATCTTTTTCATCTGTTTGAGATTTACGTGTTAGAAATTAATGCGCGCGCCGAAATTATATTGTCTTGGCCTAGGATAAATCCCGTAATCCACCCCGTTATATATCTCGGGGAACATCCCTTCGTATTTCTTCAGGTACCCCAGGTTATAGGCTCCAACAAAAAGCTCGACTACACTCAATCTCATGTTTCTCACCCACGAATCGGGCAGCAGGTAACTCAATGATACCTCTCTAAACGCGAGATAGTCTCCCTTGCTAAAATACAAACTATTGTTGGTTGCACCCGAGGCAGTACTTCCAATTTGGTTATCCCACCTCATGTGGTTCCTGTATTGATAATCATAATCGCTTTGCACCGTGTACTTGGGATATTTAGTACCATCGTTTGCATCTTGCCACGTGTTGGTCAAGGCGTCCGCGATCGCGTTGTTATTGTTTCTCGAACTTCCCATGATCTGTCCCTTGAATCCATTATCGATCACGTGACCTACTGCCCAGTCCATCACAACTCGCATCGAGAGTCCCTTGTACCTGAAAGTATTGACGATTCCCCCGGTTTTATCGGGACGAATATACCCCATGAAGACCATATCTTTAGAGTCGAGAATACCATCTTGGTTCACATCTTCGAACTTCGAATCTCCCGCGTGCTTCCTTCTTCCTTGCGCGTTGGGATCTGTAGGAGCAAGGGCAGCCTCTTCTTCCGTCTGGTACGCTCCCAAGTAATTGAAAGCCCACCTGCCTCCGAATCGTTCACCTTCAGCTAACCCGCCTACCTTCTTCACCCCGCCCGTCACGGGATCGTAGACGAAGTTTCCACCTACCCGGTTCTTCTCTTCGCCATTCTCGGGCAATTTTTCTACTATGCTCCGGTTATATGAAAAGGTGACCCCCAAGTCCCAACTAAAATCTTTCATCTCCACCGGGGTCGCGCTCAACTCTACTTCAAATCCTTTGTTACTGATGGATCCGAAGTTGCTTTTTATCGAGCTAAATCCGGTAGAATACCACAGGGGCTCATCATACAAACGGTCATGGGTCAACTTGCTATAATAGTCAACAAGTATATTCAAGCGGTTATTGAAGAAACCAAAATCTACACCCACGTCATACGAATCGGTGGTCTCCCATCGCAGTTGTGAATTCTTGAGCGTGGTATTCAATATTCCCACTTTTCCCATGTAATTTGATCCGGTAATGGTATAAGCTCCCCTGGAGTTTGCCACGCTCAGGTTATTGTTTCCGGTACGTCCCCAGCTCGCGCGCCATTTCCATCGACTAATAACATTTGCAAGAGGAGCAAAAAAGTCTTCTCGATGCATGTTCCACCCCGCGGAAACCCCTGGAAATATTCCCCACATGTTGTCTTCCGCGAAACGAGAAGAGCCGTCTGCCCGCAAACTTGCAGAAGCCATGTATTTTCCGTCGTAATCATAATTCACGCGCCCAAAATAGCTTAGAGTCGCTTCGTATGTTTTGGTAGAACTGACCCGCTGGGTGCTATCGGCCGTTGCATTCAACGTGGGAATTTGGTCTATCATGGCCCCACTTCCACTTGCGGAGAGCCTGTAACTATAATCATTCGTGTAACTGGTTCCCGCCACGGCTGATATATTATGATCTCCCCCCAGTTTTTTATCGTACGACAGAAGGGCATCTCCCTGAAGATGACGATCGTAATTATGATTAGCCGATGCCGGACGGATAGTGTTTCCGGTAGTTTCACTCAAGGCTTCAAAATAATTCTCAAGCCCCTCTGTTCCAAAATAATATAACGAGGGCCTGAATTCCAAGCCGGGCAAGATATTCCACGTTGCACCTAATTGAAACGTTGTCCGGTATACCGTGACATCCTCGTAATTCGACTTGTAATATATCTCGTGCAAGCGATTCCGGAAAGAAGATATTCCTTCTCCAGGCGCGGGAGTTCCATCTTCATAGTATAACCGGTAAGTTGGAGGCGTTAAGATACTTCTGGAAATTGTATTTACCGTGTTTCCACCACCCACGGCATCCCTCACTTGCAAGTTGGCTTTTGTTTCGATACTCCATGTATCGCTTAGCTTGTAATCCCCGTTGAATAAAACACTATAGTTCTTGTAGTTTGTTCCCCGAAGGATACCATCTTGATCCATGTACCGGAGACCGACATAGTAATTAGCAACATCGCTCCCCCCGCTAATACTTAAATCATACTCCTGTTTCTGTCCGGTAGTGAACGTGGCTTTTTGATAATCATTATCTTGAAAGATCAATTGCCTGCCGGTAACCGGATCTTCCATCGTTTGCCAACCTTGATTTTCCAGCAGGTCGCTTACATACTGTTGCCCGTAGTTTGCCAGGTAAACATCCAAGAACTCCAGTGTGTTTCTACTGTTCCTAGCATTCCCCGTTGACATCCCGAAGGATCCACTCAAGAACTTTGCCGGGTCGGCAACTCCATTATAGGTTAATTCAGGTCTATTAAATTTATTGATATTACTCCGCGTCAGGTAGATATAATCTCGGGCGTTCAATAAAGGAATTCTCTCGGGTTGCATTTCTGCACCATATGTATATTTCAAGCTCACGTTGGCTTTCCCTCTTTTACCCGACTTGGTGGTGATAAGAATAATTCCATTCGCTGCTCTCGAGCCATAAATGGCCGTAGAGGCGGCATCTTTTAATACTTCCACCGATTCGATATCTGCCGGGTTCATGTCAGATATATTCCTGAATCCCTGTGATACAATACCATCCACGATAAAAAGAGGCGCGTCGCCCTCGGGCGAGGTTGAGCTTCCACCCCGGATAAACACTTGAGGGTTTGCACCCGGCTGCCCGCTTGACACTTGGAGGGTTAAACCGGCTACCTTACCCTGTAATTGCAAGAGGGGATTTTGTCCCGGTGCTTTTAAAAACTCCTCTTCTCCCACTTGCGAAATAGAATTCGTGAGTAAAGCACGGGATTGCTTTCCATACGCGATAGCTACTACCTCATCCAGCATGACAGACGAAACTTCCAAGACGACATCCATATATTCTTGCCCCACGACCTCTATCTCCCGAGGTTGAAATCCCACGTACGAAAAAACCAACGTTGTTTTTTCTGGCACGTTTACCGTGAACTTGCCGTCTATGTCTGTAACGGTGCCTTGGGTGGTACCTTTTACTACTACCGAAACACCCGGTAGGGTCTCGCCTTCACTATCGACCACCACACCCGTGACAGCTCTGTCCTGTGCCATCAGTAAAGGGAATGACACGAACAAAAAAATAAAAAAGGCTAAAAACTGATAAATTTTTCTCATCTTTGTACTGATTTTAAAAATTATAGTGTTTTAAAATTATTGCAGAGAGAGGGAACTTCTGTCGGGATGAACCTCTCTCTCTTTTGTTTCAATGATATTTTGCTTGCCCAGATCCCTCTCGAGCGATGCATACTCTTCACTCGTGAATGAAGCTATCGGAGACCGGCAGTCTCCACACTCGATGCCGATCAAGTTCATGATCGCTTTTCCTCCTCTCACACCACCCCCGTACTTGATGATGATTTTCACCGTTTCAATAGATTGTAGCTGGTATTCACGTGCCTGTTTCACGTCCCCTTCACTCATTGCTTTAATAACATTTAAATACACGGCGGGAATGTAATTATAGGTACTTCCTACCCCGGCCACGGCACCCAACGCCACCCCGCCTATCAATGTTTCATCAAAGCCGTGCAATACCTCAAATGCCCCATTATCCAACTGGATACAGTCTCCCATCTCCATCAGGTTGTTATGCGTGAACTTCACGCCTGCCAGGTTGGGTATTGTTTTCTTACCCTCGTGCAAGAATTTCGCGACAGGTAGTTCTACTCCCGTCATGGAGGGCATGTTGTAATAATAAAATGGCAAATTAGGAGCTGTTGCTGCCACGGGTTTAAAGAATTGCACGAGCTCTTTTACCGACCCCGGTTTAAAAAAAGAGGGAGCAATGCAGCCAATTCCATCCGCGCCTGTTTCTGACGCGTGATGTGCCAGCGTGATCGCTTCCCGTTGGTTATTGCTTCCCACGTGAGCGATTACCTTGAACCGTCCTTTTGCAGCATCTACCCAGTGTTTCAAGATTAATTTCCTCTCCGTGGTAGTCAAAGAAGTAAATTCCCCGGTGGTTCCACATACAAAAACACCGGATATACGCGAATCAACAATATGTTGCGCGTATTGCTCGATCACCGGGTAGTTAACATCTCCATTCGCGAGCATGGGTGTAAAAGTCGCGGCAATTAACCCTTCTAATCTTTTGTAACTGTTCATTGATTTAATTTATAGTAAGTATTTTTATTCCGGTAACCTGATCACGGTTACACGGGTAAATATTGTTAGAATATTTTGGGTATCCCCCGTGGAGAGGCTTAACCGATCCCACCCGAGGTAGAATCAACTATTACCCAATAAACCGTGGAATTCGTTTTTACGGCTTATAAAAATCCGATATACCTCGAAATGATCTTCTAACGCTCTCCTGTAGCCATCTTCGTCTCCATTCTTCAAGTATTGCAAAAGATCTTGATGCGTTACAATGCGTCCTTCCTCTTTCAATTGGATATTAATGGGTGCCAAAAACTCTTGAAATTTCTCCTTCACGAACGTCATCACCGGGTGAATGATGTTTTGAAATTCAGCAATAGTCTTGTTCCCGGTTATTTTGTAAAGCTTTGTATGAAAAGCAAATTCACTGAAAGGGGCATACTCGTTATTTTCATACATGATGCCCACGTTTACAATTTCTTCGAGACTCTTGACATCTTCGGGAGTGATCTTTCGGAAGAGTTCACTGCATATTCCAATCTCCAATGTTATCCGGAAAGCCAAAATATCAAACAGGGTATCCTCGTTTAAGATTCTTGGATCCACGGCACGTTTCATCCCCCCGAAAATAGAGGGTTCAGAAAGCACCATACCACGACGGGTACGGGTATCCACGATACCCATCATTTTCAGTCTACTCAACGCCTCGCGCACTACACTCCGCGATACACCCAACGCTTCGGTTAACTCCCGCTCGTTAGGAATCGCGTCACCTTTCCTAAGGTCATTCTCTTTAAAAAAAGTCAAAAGTTTATCTTCTACCTGATCGACCAGCGTGACAGAGTGATTCTGTATTTTTAGTTTATCCATAGTTCAATTTGCTTCTAAAATTGGTACCTCCCGCGATTAGGAAGATGTTTTTTTAGATACGATTATTTTATTCTACCAAAAAGTATCAAATCCTATTAATATGATTTGTCTGACAAATTAAAAGACAAAAAATCAAATTTCAATAAACATCTCTGTTTTTAACACTACATTTACGCTTTATTAACCAAAATAGCAGGGCTTGAGTGATAAAGCACTCTTGGTTCCCTGTATCACGGATAAATTACTCACTTTTCGTACTTTTTCTTCACACCAACGAGCAATCAAAAATTTATACCGTATATTTGTGTAATTTCTCATGTAATTAATCAAGACAGAATTATGAAAAAGAACATTGTTTTTATAGGTATTATAGTAATTGCGACCCTTACCGCATGTAACACGAACAAACGAAGTACCCGTTCTCAAACGACCGGGATAGAAGTAGCTGATCCGGCTCATAATAGCCGGAACTCAGTCGATTGGGCGGGTGTATACAAGGGATTGACACCCTGTGCTGACTGCCCGGGAATAGAAGACGAAATTCGCCTGAACGAGGATCTCACCTATGAACGACTTATGGTTTACTTGGAACGTGGTGACAGCCGTTTTTCGGATCACGGGCGCTTCGAGTGGGATGAAAGCGGGGGCAAGATCAGGCTGACCAGTGCCGACTCGCCGGATCAACCCGGCAATTGGTTCCGAGTGGGTGAGAACCATCTCACGATGCTCGATATGGAAGGGAACCGTATTGAAAGTAACATACCGGAGGAAATGTATGTTTTTCAAAAAATAAACCTCGATCATGTCGTGGCCGAGAAATACTGGAAACTGGTCGAGTTGAACGGGAAAGCCATCTCACCCGTGGAGGAAGGGCAACGGGAAGCCCATTTTATCCTGAAGAACCAAGACAACAGGGTGACCGGCAACACCGGGTGCAACGTGATGAACGGCAGCTACTCGTTATCGGGAGAAAATGGCATCAGCTTTTCGCCGATGGCAACCACCCGGATGGCATGCATTGGCATTGAATACGAACAAGAGTACTTGAACGTTTTTGAAGATTGCGATGGGTATACTATTCAAAACGACGTCCTCACGTTAAGCAAGGAAGAGGTGCCCCTCGCCCGGTTCGAGGCAGTCTACCTCCGATAACAATTCCTTGCCCAAGCATTCTTAATTATTCATTCTTAATTCTTAATTAAACTCACCTTCCACATAGTTCCCGAAAAGCGCACCACTGGCAGTTTTTCGGGTTCTTAGTTTGTGTAAACGGGACAGCCGGATTAAAAATCTCCTCCAAGAGCGCGTCAAAATGTTCTTTGAACTCTGGAAGATAGACAGAAATATCTTCTATAGGATGCTTATCGTACTGTATGGTGGGGTCAAAGTCCTTGTAGACGGCACGAAGGTAATATACCGCGGGAGAGATGCGTGCACCAGGATTTTCCATCAAGTAGAACAGCCCATAGACGAACAACTGCAGGATCTGGTAAGGCCGGTTATTCTTAGAAGCATCGAACAGTTGTGGGATCTCCTTGAACTCGGTAGATCCACTACCCGTCTTGTAATCAATGATACGATGCATCTCCTTCACCCGGTCTACCCGGTCGATACTTCCCTTGAAATTAACCTCCAGCGAATCACTAACTTGATATGGCTGGCTAAACCGGTATTCCGAGTCCACGTACTCGAAAGGGGTAAATTGCCGATCCACCTTGAGCGTCTGCTTCACGTAGCTCCTCAGTACTTCTGCCACCAGGTAGTGTTGCCCTTCTAATGGGTATTGCTTTGTTTCATCCTTGAAGTAGTAACGTGCAAAGGCTTTCTCGAGAGCCATGGTTAATAGTTCCTCGTCCTTGGAGATCTCGTTAAGCACGTCGGGCGTGATCGTCTTTCCCTTGTACCGGTTATAGATGATCTCCATCACCCGGTGAAAAATAGAGCCAAACACGTCGGCTTCGACTGATTCCTGCACTTCATCTTCCAAGGAAAGCCCCTCCACCGCGGTGAAATAGAACTGCAACGGGCAATTGATGTAATTATTGATCAATGACGCGGAAAGAAACGACTCTCCACCTCGTTTGAACGCCTCCAGTTTTTGCATCACCCCCGGGGTTTTGGATACCAAAACGGGAGGAATCTCCGGTGCCGCCACATCATACGCTGCCACCCGTTCTGTAATCTCGAAATGGTCGGGGTAAAGGTATTTCAACTGGTAAAAGTAGCGGCTTATCTCGCCTGTCTGCATCTCTTCGGAGCGGGTATCGTAGAGCAGGAATACCCGCTTCGCTCGACTGATCATCCGGTAAAAATGGTAGGCGTAGGTACTGTCCTGGTGCTCCCGGGTAGGCAACCCGAACCCTTGGCGTAACGTGTAGGGGATAAACGAACTGCTCGTGCTTTTCAAGGGATATATTCCCTCGTTGACCGATAGGATGATCAGGTTCTCGAAATCGATGGCCCGTGTCTCCAACACCCCCATCACCTGCAAACCCGACAAGGGTTCGCCGCTGAAAGCAACACTAATCCCGTGCGTCAACTGCTTAAAGAGACGGAAATAGGTCTCCACTGACATCTTAGCGGATCCTCCGTGCAGGCTATCTTCCAACCGGGTAATCGTTTTGTAGCATTGGACGATGAATTCCCTCTCCAGATCGATGGCGCGAGTACTTCCTTCTGTACGCTCTTCCTCAGGCTTCTCTTCGTCTCGTTTACCTCCTCCCCGCTTCTCTTCAGTGAGGCTATTATAGAGTGAAGTAAGAATTGTTTTCAAGTAAATGCCGATCTCTTGCCAGCGGGTTACCGGCGTGAAGATCTGCTTCAACAACGGGTGTGGTGGAATATCCGACACGCTGATCAAGCTCCGGTTGTAGGCGACAATTGTTTGTCTCAAAGATTCGGCATCCACCTTGGCAGAAAGGATTACCAAAGGGTGGCTCAGCACCGCCTTTACATGGCGATGGTAAAATAAGACCTCTCCTTCTCTCCCCCGTGTGTTTTGCTGGAGGCGGGCAACCAGTTCCACGAGGAGTGCCACCGAGGAATTAGAAAGAGCATATCCCATGGTCACGTTTATTTTTCCGAACTCTTCCGGGATGGAATAGAGTACCGGCATCAACAGGCTTTCGTCCGGCAAGACTACGGCCGTTTTGATTGCCTCGTCGGCATCCGGGATATCGCCGGACTTGATCAATCTCGAAAGGAGTTGGGCCACCTGCTTGGCCTGCCCTACCCCCGACGGGATCCCGATCGCCTCGATGGCTGCCTTCTCTCTGGAAGCATCGCGTTCTTTCACCCTTTGCAACTCCCCGGTGATTTCGCGTGTAGCATCCCCTTCACCGCGATCGTGCGTCCCGCTCAACAAGTAGCGCGAGGGGAAGCGCGTAAGATTCTCCTCCACCCATTTCGATGCCCGGTTCCGCGTGTCATGCACGAAAGGTGACTCGTAATCCCAGTAAAAATCAGCAACGCCGCTGTTCTTCAGGTGCATCAGCAGCACTGTCTCCGAAGGCGTTAACGCGTTCAATCCCACGAAAACATGATCCCCCCCGTTCAGTCCGTCCATCTCATCCTTTCTCGCTCGTTCTGCCACTTCCCGGAATATCATTCCCTCGTACGCTTGTCCCCTGTCTCTCGCTGCTTGTCGGAATGCAGAATAAAGCTCGAACAGCACCTCCCACGTCTTCTGAAACTTTTCCTTCGCTTTATTTCCTTCTGCCGGCATGAAGTGCGACCAAAAACGCCGTATCGCTTCCACCTGTTGTTCAGAGAGGTGGCTCATATCGTCGTCCAATGACCGGTAGTCATACACGTTACGGAACAGGTCACGTGCATCCACCAGGTATTTATCCACATCATTGAAATCGTTGAGCAGCATCTCCCCCCAGTAGAGAAAATCATCGAAGGACTCGTTTGATCCGCTAATTTTACCGTATAGATCATAGAGCAATACCAACATCTCGATTTTCTCCCCCGGCCGATAAGGGGAAAGCGATTCGAATAGCTCTTGAATCGTCAACATCGATGGCGAGAAAAGGGGTTTCCCCGCGATCTCAGCGAGGTACTTTTGAAAGAAAATCCCTGCCCGTCGGTTCGGGAACACGAACGTGCAAGTATACAGCCGATCGCCGTATTTCTCGTGAAAAATCTTCGCTATTTTATACAGGAACGGCTTCATGTAAGGTCAATCGTGGCAATTACTTTGTTATTCTTTTCCATTTATTGTTCCTCCTTTCAATGACAAATATAGTGAAAGCCGAGAGCAATGCCAAGCTTGTTTGAACATTGCCGAGGCACATCCTATATCATACAAATATACGAACATTTTCGATAAGCGATGGACAGAAGACAAACTCGTTTGGATTATGTCGTCGCGAGAAAATGTCTAACTTTAGTGAACATTTTCGATCTCGTCATTATAATCATGATCAAAATCAAAAAACCCGATCTTAGCTTAGTTCCAAGCTCCTTTCAAGATCAAACCCGAGGGCATTAAAAAATATCTTTTCGAAATATTCTTTTTTTGTTTGTTTTTTTTAGTAATTTGCGCCCAATTTGGAATTTTCTACCGCATGCCTGCTATTAAGTTTTCACATATCGCTTCCACTTACAACGAATATCTGGATCCCCTTTATTCGTACGCCTTGCATTTGGGCTTTGATGAGCAGACCGCGATGGATGCTATTCACGACATCTTTTACAAACTCTGCACTCATCACTCCTCCCTCGACGAGATCGGCAACCTTAAATTTTATCTTTTCCGCTCGTTGCGCAACCGGCTTGTCGACCTGAAACGCACCAGCCGGGAGTCCCCCGGCCTCCTGTCACCCGATGAAGGCATGGATGGTCAGCTACCATTTCATTTGAGTGTAACGGTGGAAGATGAATTTATCATGAAAGAGGATTCCGAGGAAATCCGGCAGAAAGTGGATAAGGTTCTGAACCGGTTGACCAATCGTCAGCGAGAAATCATTTTTTTGCGTTATATCCAAGAGTGCAGCTACGAAGAAATTTCCGAAATCATGCAAATCTCCATTGCCGCCGGCCGAAATCTTGTCAGCAAATCAATTGCCAAGCTGAGGGTGGCTTCACTAACCATTACCTTGTTTCTGGTATTCGTGCGATAATTTCCTCTTTTAGAGTATAATATTACGAAGCCTCCCAAATAATTTCAACACTTTTCCCGTTAAAATTAATTTTCTTTCAAAAAAAGGATGATGTTTTCATTCTTTGTTCGTCTTTATTATAGAGACGACCCGGTACGGGATAAAATTTCACAACGGTAAATGCGATTAAAAACAGAAAATGGCAGCTTTATTCGATTTCTCAAGGACGAGCAGTTTATCGAATGGAAACTGTACCCAACGGATGACCTGGACAGGTATTGGGAGGAGTACTTGCAGCGTAATCCCGGGGAGAGGGTTGATTTTGAACTAGCGGAGAAACATTTCCACAGTATAAATATATCTTCCTATGAACTATCCCGGGAAAAGAAACAAAAGGCTATAGAACGCATGGAACATTCGCTTCGAGCATATCACCGCAGGCACATGACTCGTAGCTTTGCATACGCGGGTGCCGCGTGTATCGCGGTGCTAATCCTTTCTGTATTTTATTTTCAGAATATACACCGGTCGGGGGATAGCCCCGATTCACCACCGGATTTTATCGTTGGGAGCGAATTGAAATCAGAGAATATCTTATTTATCACGGGGAATAGAACTACTTCTTTTCAAAGCAACGTGGATATTCTAATAGATAATGACAAAACGGCACAGGTGAAGAGCGAAGAGAAAGAGGCAGAAGAAATTTCTATTGCGGATCACACATTAAACAAGCTAATTGTTCCGTACGGGAAAAGATCGAAAATCGCTTTACCTGATGGAACCCAGGTATGGGTAAACTCGGGCTCTACCCTCGAGTTTCCCTCAACTTTCTCGAACAACACGAGAGAAATATCCCTTTCCGGAGAAATTTATATCGAGGTAAAACCCGATCGAAAGAAACCGTTTTATGTCCGCACCAATGATTTTAACGTAAAGGTATACGGGACCAAATTTAATGTCTCCTCTTACAGCGGTTCATCGTCGTCCGTAGTATTGGTCGAGGGAAGCGTTGGACTCCAATCCGCGGGAGTACGCGAGTTAAGGCTTTTACCGAAAGAACAGGCCATTTATTCGTACGAGAATGGAACTTTCGACACCCAAGAAGTTGACGTGCTCAAGCTCGTAAGTTGGAAGGACGGGTACCTCATGTTTGAGGACACGCCCGTGACTGATGCGCTAAAACAAATTGAAAGGTATTATAACCTTTCTTTCAACTTCAACGATGATCTTTCATTTAAAGAACTAACGTGTACGGGAAAAATCATCCTTTCAGATAATTTAGATAACGTGCTAACGGCACTCTCGTTAATCTCTAACACGAAATACAAGCGAGATGGTAAGTTCATATACCTCTCGAAAGAATAAACTCGATTAAAATAAATTTGCTTATGAAAACAGATAGATGAAAGACTAATAACTTGTCAAGAAAAAGCCAAACGATAGTGCGAATATCGTTCGGCTAAGTAATTCTAATTACCTCGTTTATCAATAATTAAAATCATTACAAAGGTATGAATAAATATTCTATTGAAGGAAGTAAACCCCTCAATAATTTCAAGTATATCCTCAAAATTATGACAATAACCTTATTCCTATTATTCTTCAGTATCCTTTTCTCGCAAGCTGCAAGTAGCTATTCACAAGAGACATCTTTTTCATTAGATGTAAAATCAGCTTCTATCCAAGAGATTTGCGAGGAGCTGGAAAAGAAGAGTAGTTATCGGTTTATTTTCGCGGGTAACGTGAAAGCGGTCATCACGAAAAGAGTCGATTTGAACGTTACTTCAAAGAACATCAACGAGATCTTGAACAATATATTGTCCAATACAGGACTCACTTTCAAAATATTAGAAGATCAGGTAGTCATTTACCAAGATGATGTGACCAATACTTCAGGTGCGGTTGAAAAAATTCTTTCCCAGTTAACGATAGCACAACAAAACACCGTTAGAGGTACCGTAGTCGACCAGCAGGGAGAACTTTTGCCCGGGGTTACCATCACAATTGAAGGTACTACTCGAGGTGTTATCACCGACGTAGATGGTACTTATTCAATCAATGCAGAGCCCACAGACAAATTGATTTTCTCATTTGTAGGAATGGAAAATCAAATAATAGAAGTAAGGAATCAAAGCACGATAGATGTCGCGTTGTTCGAAAAAATTGATATGCTGGATGAGGTAACCGTTGTGGCTTTTGGCACTCAGAAAAAGGAAAGTGTGATAGGTTCGATAGAAACAGTACGGCCGGCCGATCTAAAAGTGCCATCCAGTAATTTAACAACATCTTTAGCCGGAAGGATTTCCGGTTTAATATCTTACCAAAGAAGCGGTGAACCGGGACAAGACGACGCAAGTTTTTTTGTAAGAGGTGTCACCTCGTTCTCTTACGCGGCAGGTCCACTCATTTTGATTGATGGAGTGGAAATGTCGTCATCAGATTTAGCCAGACTTCAAGTAGATGATATCGCCAGTTTTTCAATAATGAAAGATGCCGCGGCAACCGCTCTTTATGGTGCAAGAGGAGCCAATGGAGTTATTCTGGTAACAACAAAAGAGGGAAGAGAAGGTAAGGCAGCAATGTCTGTCCGTTACGAAACTTCCGTTTCAACTCCGACAACCAATATCGAGTTAGCAGACCCGATAACCTACATGCAGTTGAATAACGAGGCTGTTTTAGCTCGGAATAAAATGACTTCAGTCCCATATTCTTACGAGAAAATTGATAATACAATCTTAGGCTTAAACAAATATGTTTATCCCGCGAATGATTGGTATGGAATGTTGTTCAACAACCAAGCCGTAAACCATCGTTTGAATTTCAATGTAAGTGGAGGTGGTAAAGTGGCAAGATATTATATTGCAGGAACATTTAACCAAGATAACGGGATATTAAACGTAGATAAAAGAAACAACTTCAATAATAACATTGATCTAAAAAAATATCTGCTGCGATCAAATATCAATATCAACGTTACGCCAACTACAGAAGCAATTGTTAGGCTTCATGGCACGTTTGACGACTACACGGGTCCAATCGATGGCGGTGCCGCGATTTATAAAAAAGTCATGAGGTCTGATCCCGTATTATTTCCATCTTACTTTGAACCTGATGATCCAACGTCGCATGTACGACACATATTATTTGGCAATCATGATATTGGTCAATACATTAACCCGTACGCGGATTTGGTGAGCGGGTACAAAGAATATTCCCAATCGTTGATGATGGCTCAGTTCGAGTTAAAGCAAGATCTGGATTTCATAACCGAGGGGCTTAAGCTACGCGGGCTATTTAATACAAATCGGTATTCGTACTTCGATGTAAGTAGATTTTATAATCCACACTGGTACACGGTGGGGAGTTATGATAAAATGAAGGACAAATACACCCTGGTCAATATAAATCCTTCCACCGCGACACAATGGTTAAGTTACGAAGAAGGGCCCAAAAACATCTCCTCTACAACTTATCTTGAAGGTGCTTTAAACTATGATAGGACTTTTGATGAAAAACACGCCATTAGCGGATTGCTCGTGGCGACCATGCGTAACACCTTGAGACCAAATGCTTCTACACTTGCCCTGTCTTTGCCTTCAAGGAACATGGGAGTTTCAGGACGTTTCACGTACGCTTTTGATAATAGGTATTTTAGCGAGTTTAATTTTGGGTATAATGGCTCAGAAAGATTTTCTAAAGACCATAGATTCGGTTTTTTCCCATCGGTAGGTGCGGCTTGGATTATATCAAACGAGCCATTTTGGAATCAAAGCAACACCAACTTTATCTCGCTTCTAAAGCTAAAAGCGACCTATGGATTGGTTGGAAATGATGCTATAGGAGATATGCAGGATAGATTTTTCTACCTGTCTGAAGTAAATCTAAACAATACCGGCAGATCATTCACGTGGGGTGAAAATTTTGACCACACGGTAAATGGCGTGAGCACCTCCCGATACGCTAATGAAAACATCACTTGGGAAACATCAAAAAAAGCAAACTACGGGATTGAAGTAGGTTTTTTTAATAAGATAAATATTCTCATGGACTATTATACTGAACATCGAAAGAATATTTTAATGACACGAGCCGACATACCTACAACATTTGGTCTACAGGCTACTCCCCAAACGAATGTTGGGGAAGCTAAGGGATCGGGTATTGACCTTTCTGCAGACTATAATCACTCGATAACTAAAGATTTGTGGGTAACTGGTCGTTTTAATTTTACTTACGCGACCGCGAAGTATGAAGTATATGAAGAAGTGGACAATACATTCACCCCTTGGCTCTCGAAGATAGGGCATCCTATCTCTCAACAATGGGGCTACGTGGCTGAAAGATTGTTCATTGACGATGCTGAAGTTATGAACAGCCCACGTCAGATTTTTAGTGAGTATAGAGGGGGAGATATTAAATACAGAGATATAAACAAGGATGATCAAATTAACGAGCTTGACATGGTGCCCATAGGATACCCTACGCAACCAGAAATTATTTATGGGTTTGGAGTATCTACAGGATATAAAAAAATTGATTTTTCATTTTTTCTTCAAGGGTCGGCAAGAAGTTCATTCTGGATAGACTCTTATAATACTGCACCTTTTATTGATACAGATGGAGACCCATCAATCATTTCAAAAAATGCTCTGCTCAAAGTATATGCTGATAACCATTGGTCAGAAGAAGATCAAGATGCCTTCGCGTTATGGCCGCGTTTATCAGATAGCTATTTAGCAAATAATAACCAGAGAAGTACGTGGTTTATGCGTGATGGTTCTTTCTTACGCTTGAAATCCGTAGAAATTGGAGTTTCACTTCCCGATAAAGTTATCAATAAAATCAAACTTTCAAATCTAAGATTTTATATGTCCGGTACAAATTTATTGACGTTCAGCAAATTTAAACTGTGGGATCCGGAAATGGCTGGTAACGGCTTGGGTTATCCCATCCAAAAGGTGTATAACATTGGATTTCAAGTTTCATTTTAACAAGTAAGTAATATGAGAACACTCAAAATAATTATTATAATATCTTTCGCGACCTTCATATATTCCTGCAGTGATTTCTTGGATGTAATTCCAGACAACATCCCGACATTGGATCATGCCTTTTTAGATAGGACAAGTACAGAAAAGTACTTAGCGACTTGTTATACATATTTACCATATTTGGGTAGGCCTTCCGCGGATCCGGCAATTCTGGGAAGTGATGAATGGTGGGCCATAGAGGATGATTTTTATAATAGCAGATCTGGTAATTTTGGAGGTTTAAAAATCAGAAAAGGCGAACAAAACTCGGGCAACCCCTATTTTAATTATTGGGATGGCTTGAACAACGGTCGGGCATTTTTTAGAGCATTGCGGGATTGCAATGTCTTTCTTGAGAATGTTTACAGTGTAGGGGGAGATTTAAGTGAAGAAGAAGCAAGGCGATGGGCCGCTGAAGTAAAAGTTCTAAAAGCATACTATCATTATTATTTAATGAAAATGTATGGGCCAATCCCCCTGCAAAAAACGAGCCTACCGGTTTCAACAGGAATAAATGACGTACGTATTTACAGAGATACTTTCGACGAATGTGTAGACTACGTAATATCATTGCTCGATGAAGCAGTTGAAGATTTACCAATCCAGATAGTCAACGTGAGTTCAGAATTAGGGCGAATCACGAAACCCATAGCACTCGCCATAAAAGCAGAAGTTCTAGTCATGGCTGCAAGTCCTTTGTTTAATGGCAATCCAGATTATACAGATGTTGTTGATAACCGCGGTATACACCTTTTCAGTAATGAATATAGCCATACAAAATGGGAAAAAGCTATGAATGCTTGTAAAATTGCTATCGAAGCAAGTTTGTCAGGTGGACATGATCTATATGAATTCACTAAATTGAGTAATATATCAGACACAACAAAATTGCTCCTGACCATCCGGCAATCTGTTACAGACAAATGGAATCAAGAAATTATATGGACCGGCGCACACCTCCACATGAACGAGTATTATAGTGCCACAACCCCTTTTTTTACAAATGACCAAATTCAATGGGGACCCACTGACCCTTATATGTCTCCTACTTTGAAGATGGCTGAGTTATTTTACAGCAAAAATGGGGTACCTATTGATGAAGACATTGACTTTAACTACTCACAGCGTTTTAATGTTGAAAGAGCACCAAGTAATCATAAATACTATATTCAAAATAGTTATGAAACTACAGCTTTAAACCTCAATCGAGAGCCCAGATTTTATGCAAACCTTGCTTTTGATGGTGCTGTTTGGTTCGGGAATGGCAGGTATTATGATATAGGAGTCGGTCCCGCAAATCAGCAATCATGGATCATTCAGACAAAAAGGGGCGATATACAAGGTAAAAGATCAAGCATAAGATATTCCCTAACTGGATATTGGGCTAAAAAAACAAGCCATTTCGAAACTGTTAGTACGTCTTCTTCATCGCACGTTATTGTACGATCAACATTCCCGATAATAAGATTAGCAGATTTGTATCTATTACACGCAGAAGCTACGAACGAGTTTTTGGATTCTCCAAACGAAGAGGTATACCGAAGTATCGATATAGTGAGGGAAAGAGCCGGTTTGAAGGGGGTACTGGAAAGTTGGGCTAATTATTCGGACAACCCCGATAAACCGCGAAATAAGGAAGGGATGAGAGATATAATTCAACAAGAAAGGATGATTGAATTAGCCTTTGAAGGAAAGCGTTTCTGGGATATTCGTCGCTGGAAAACCGCCTATGTATTGTTGAATGAACCCATACAAGGTTTAAACCCTGATGGAACTACCCCTGAAGAGTTCAGTAGAGTCAGAACTATCCATGTACCCTCGTTCACTACGAAAGATTATTTAGCACCCATACGTGAAATAAACTTAAGGACTAATCCGAATCTGGTCCAAAACCCCTATTGGTAATTGATTCTCAAATATCCTAACATATTAAGAGACTTATGAAAACAATACTCATTATTTTATTTATAATTCCGTTTTTTTTGAATTCGTGCCAAGAAGAGCCTATAGGACAGTACCCTGTCGATGACATTGCTCCTCGTCCCATCACTGATGCCAAAGTCCAAAACACAAAAGGAGGGGCAATAATCTCGTACACACTGCCCGATGACAAAGATTTACTTTACGTGAAAGCGGTTTATTCCCTGCCGAACGGGGAAACAAAAGTAAACAAGACATCCATTTTTAATAATTCAATAGTTATTAGAGGGTTCGCGAAATCTTCACGAACTACGGTACAGTTAATTTCGGTTGACCGCAGCCAAAATGAATCAACGCCCATTATAGTTGAAATCGAACCGGAAGATTCTCCTATTTTCGATGTATTTGCTTCAATGAATGTAGTAGCGAGTTTTGGAGGTATAAAAATAACTTGGGCCAATGAAGAAAAAGAAGACATAGTTATTGGAATTCTACACAAAAATGAAGAGAATAACTTCGTTCCATTGGATAATTTTTACACCTCTATTGAAAATGGCGTTGGCTCTGTCCGAGGATTGGATGACACTATGTACGAATTTGGAATTTTTGTCAGGGACACGTACAGCAACCATACGGATACTTTAATCAAGCGGTTAACTCCTTGGAGAGAATATGAATTAAATAAAGAACTATGGCGTGAAATGCCATTGTGCTCCTCATTTTCACTGTATTCGGCTAATGGCACCATGTCTCGTCTTTGGGATGGCGTGACAAAAGCCTCTGCAGGAAGTCAAAACTACTACCTCCTTAGAAGTGTAAACACGGATATATTTTTCACTTTCGACCTTGGGGTAAATGCAAAATTTTCCAGGTTTAAATTTTGGGGTAGAGATCAATGGTATTTCAATTTACACTGTCCCAAAGAATTCGAAATATGGGGAACGGATGACCCGAATGTCGCGAACGGGGATCCCTGCGATTGGGAAGGTTGGAACTTGTTACTAACAGGAACCTCTACTAAACCTTCCGGTGAAGAAGTATTGTCATTTAATCAGCTAACAAGTGAAGATATAGCATACGCCGAAGCTGGTGAAGAATATGAATTTCCCGTGGAATCACCCTCCGCGAGGTATATTAGGTTCAAGGTAGTACGTACATGGACAGACTCGGATAGGTTCCATATCGCGGAACTGTCATTTTGGGGAGATATAATTGAATGATATAATTTTTGTAATTAGATGTATGATGAAAAAATATTGGTTTTTAGTTGTCAGTTTTATGAGCATCCTACTCTTAGGATGCGATGACATGAATGACAAGCATGATATATACCTGAAAGAGGGTGAAATATTATATATAGGCAGAATAGACTCGGCGAGACTACTCCCTGGAAATGAACGCTTTTTACTGCGATATTGGATTACAGACTCCAGGGCGAAAGAATTAAAAATATTTTGGGAAGGGAAAAAAGACTCGCTCGTGACTTCGATTCCTTCGCACCATCCACTCGATTCTCTCGATATAATAATTGGTGACGAACAGAGAAAAATTGATGAAGGGAGCCATGTAATCGAAATCTTCTCAACAGATGGGGAAAGTCTTCGTTCCATAAAATACGAATCGATAATAAACGTTTACGGGCCAAAGTATGCAAGTACATTATTTAACAGGCAAATAAAATCAGCAAAATACAATTCAGCAAATTCCTCGCTCGTAATTGATTGGTCTGAGGCAACTTCAGCAAGGGAAGTAGGAATTGAGATCTTCTATACAAATGTTGAATCGGGATCTACTGCATTAAAACTTCCCTCTCAACAGGTAGGTCAACAAACAATACTGCAAAACATTGATTTGAATGAAGAAATCCTGTATCGCACGATGTATTTACCCGAGCCATTAGCCATAGATACATTTTACACGGCTAAAGAGTATATTTCTAACATTGTACAATAATATTTTCGAGTAAAAATATAAAACGTAAACAATAAAAATACAACATATATGGAATTCATTATTAAAAAGAGATTCAAACTATTCTTTCTAATCTGCCTGTTATTTTCAACGCATTCAAATACAGCAAAAGCGCTTACCGAAAAACATGCCCCGAACTTAACCGTGGATTTATTTGTATACGAGTCAACTCCATCCTCTATTATGGCCGCGGTAGCAGCTGCCAATGAGGGTTTATCGGTAGCTATGCTTTCTCCGTACAAGCATGTGGGTGGTATGCGCACCAGTGGTTTAGCAATGCACAATTTAGGTGTTAAAGGAACACTCGGGGGCTTAGGAAAAGAGTTTCACGACCAGATTTACCAGTACTACGTTGAAAACTACGGAATTAATTCGCCCCAAGTTGAATTGTGTGAAAATGGATTTAGATTTGAGCCGCATGTTGCTGAAAAGATTTTTTTACGGTGGCTAGCAGAAGCAGGGGTCATATTACTAACTGAAGAGACCATTGGGGATGTATTGAAAGACGGGCCAAAAATCACCAAGATTATTACCTCTTCCAACCGTGTCATCTCCGCGGATATATTTATTGATGGGAGTTATGAAGGCGATTTAATGGCGAAAGCAGAAGTAACGTATAGGGTTGGAAGAGATAGTAGGAGCGATTACAATGAGAAATATGCAGGACTCACCTACCCGCCGAATAAAGTAGGCGAGGCGAGTGATAAAATACAACGTTTTGTATACAGGTTAGTATTGACTGACTCACTAGAAAACCAAGTACCCATTACCAGACCAGCTAATTATCATAGAGCAATGTATATGATTGATGCCGCGTATTTTGAACATATGCCACCCAGGAAACTCGGAGATATTTTATATTTTAATAGAATACCGAATAAAAAAACTGATGTAAGAGTGGGCGAAGGCTGGGTTGGAGGCTCTAATGGATGGGTAGAGTCGAATTTAAAAGAACGAGAGTATATTGCTGAAGAGCACAAAGAGTACGCGTTGGGGTATCTATGGTTTTTATTAACAGACAGATCTGTGCCAGCATCCATCAAAAAAGAACTGCGTAAATGGGGATTCGCGAAAGATGAATTTGTAGATAATGAAAACTGGCCTTATCAATTATACGTGCGAGAAGCAAGAAGAATGATCGGCGAATACATCATGACAGAGTCTGATATTCTCGAAAACAGATACAAAGACGATGCGATAGCAATAGGCAGTTACATGTTGGATGTACACCCAACCCAGTACGTTCCGATTGAAGAGGATAATGACCAACATGACTATGGCCTGTACTCCGCTTATGGTGTTTTCAGGGAAGGCGGAGTTGCTCATCAGATAAAGCCCTATGAAATCCCGTACAGATCGATATTACCGAAGAAAGCTGAGGTTGAAAACTTATTCGTTACTGTATGTGTATCTGCTTCCCATATAGCCTTTTCAACAATAAGGATGGAGCCGGTATATATGATGATGGGGCATGCTGCAGGGGTTGCCTCCGCAATGAGTGTGCAAAACAATATAAAGATCCATGATATTGATAGGAGAAAACTGCATGAAAAATTAATAAGTCAAGAAGCGATTCTTGACGCGAAACAATTTGACTAATGATTAAAATAAAGGCAGCTCTTTCTTTTTTAATACTGTACGTTTTAGGAACTATTTCCATACATGGGCAAAATCCCAGGATTGAAAAGGGCCTTATAGCCCTATGGGATTTTACTGAGGAGCCTGGACAACCAAGAAAATCAACTAACTATAAAGACAACATTTCTTACAGTTTAATTGAAGTCAATGGCCCAATTGAAAGGGTAGAGGAAGGGCCTGTCGCGAACTCTTCAATCAAAATTGAAGACGGAAGCTGGTTATATATACCCCGGGATTCACTTGGTGAGCTAAACATATTTGGTGATAAAGCACAAGTGTCCGTTGTAGCTTGGATAAAAAAGGAGAGCGAAAAATCGTGGCAAGCCATCGCGGGTGTCTGGGATGAAACACGGGAAAAGAGGCAATACTACTTGTTTAGCAACGCGCATCTCAAGACACACCAAGATGAAATGGTTAGGTATCCAGCTAAAAGTTTAATACATGGACATATTTCAGCAAGCGGGGGTAAATCACCCGGAGAGAAAGCTTGGATTTCTTATGCCAGCAGTAATGATCCTGTTGAAGTTGGTGTATGGACAATGATCGTTATGACCTACGATGGTAAGAGGATCAAATTATACATCGATGGGGTTTTAAGCAAAAACGAGAAAACCAATCCCTTTATATACGAAGACGGGATATTCAATGGAGGACTGGATGGAGCGGACTTTACCGTGGGTGCTAATCATGTACAGGGTACAATGCGGAATCAGTTTGTTGGGGCAATTAGCGGGTTAGCCATTTTCAACAAAGCATTGAAAGCAAAAGATGTCAAACGAATATATGAGAAAGGACTAAAAGTAGACTGAATAAAGCGAGAGCATCACTCTCTACACGACTACAAGAATTTAGCAACCTGTTGTACGGGAAACGAAAGATTGGTTTGTTTTATCGCGTGTTCGTAGTCTTGACTTAGCAATTTGTTTGTATATTTGTTGTTTCGGCTTAACAAATAAAGCCGAGTTAGAAAACAGGTCATGCAAACAAAGATCATCAGTTTAATCGTGGCGTTAAGCCTTTTATCCGGATTCACTTACGCGCAGCAGAATCATCGCGTGGAGCCCTCCCCGTGGGCCTTTTCGTGGGGAGCAGGGCTCGGAACGATGGTGCCATCAGGTAACCTGGCTAATAACTTCAATGCTGGATTTGCCGCGGATACCGAAATCACCGTGTATTATCAAAACGCGTTTTTCATGCTTAACGGGGGCTTTGCAACGAATGCCCTCGCGAGAGATATCCCGGTGGTGCTCGTGGATGATCAACGTGAAGCCACTTGGCCCTCGGGGTCAAATGCCCTCCATGCTTTTATCGGTGCCAACATTGGCGTGAACTTGTTCGTGGCCGACGAAATAAGCTTTTATCCCTTTGCAGGAGTAGGGTATGGATTCATTGAACCTAACCTGAAAACAGCCAATTCCGACCCGGTACTCTCGGCACTCAAAATAAACTCCTTCGTGTGGAACGCGGGAATCGGCATAGATTATAACTTTCCCGACAAAGACTACGATCCAGGGAAAATAAACCGGATCATGAAGGTGGGCCTAAGATACCAGTTTCAAAAACCCAACCATGAAAAGAAAGTGGAGGGCTTTGACGGGGCAACCCATTGGCTCACCCTGCGCTTTGTTATTGGCTCAACAATGCCCGGCAAAGTAGTTTACTATTAATCGTTTTATTCTACCCAGATCATGAAGATCAAGCAATTTTCACGTGTACTATTCGCGATTTTCACCCTTTCTACACCGGCAGTACAAGGACAAGAAATATTGACCCCGGTACCCTTTAACGAGGTTACACTGGAGGATAATTTTTGGCTCCCGCGCTTGCACACGCAAAAAGAGGTACTGGTACCTTTTGCTCTTGACAAGACCAAACCGGCAGTAGAAAATCTGCAACGTACCGCCAACTTCCTGAAAGGGATTCCGGACGAATTACCTTTCACGCATCGGTTTGTTGCTTCCGACCTATACAAGGTGATGGAAGGAGCTGCTTATCTATTGCTATTAGAGCCTGACCCTGAACTGGAAAGGGAGATGGACCGGATCATCGATATTATCTCCGAAGCACAACAAAAGGATGGGTATAATTACGAGTCTCATGTCACTGGAGTAGCCAAGCACGACGCGAACGGGATGGGAGAAAGGCCTTATTCCTACGTGGTACATAGCCACGAGTTGTACAACATGGGCCATATGTATGAAGCGGCCATAGCCTATTACCAAGCTACCGGCAAAGACAAATGGCTGCAGGTGGCCGAAGCCAATGCTCGCCATATCAACCGGGTTTTCTTCGAAGGTGATCCTGATTACAACGATGGCAAGCCCGTCAACCAAGCACCGGGACATCAGGAGATCGAGTTAGCACTGGTGAAACTTTTCCGGGTTACTGGCGACAGCCTCTACCTCGACATGGCAAAAAAATTCATCGATATCCGGGGGGTTACTTACCGTCCAGAGGGGGAAGGCACCATGTCGCCCGAATATGCCCAGCAACATCTACCGGTGAGAGAACAAACCAAAGCGGTGGGGCATGCCGTCCGTGCCACCTACCTCTACTCGGGGATGGCGGATGTTAGTGTTTACACGCGGGATGCAAGCCTGCGCCCGGCATTAGACAGTATCTGGCACAATATCGTGGATACCCGGATGCATATCACCGGTGGCCTGGGGGCAGTACACGGGATCGAGGGATTCGGCCCGGAGTATGACCTACCCAATAAAGAGGCTTTCGACGAGACCTGCGCGGCAGTGGGAAATGTCTTTTTCAATCACCGGATGTTCTTGATGGAAAAAGACGGCAAGTACATGGACGTGGCGGAGGTTGCTTTGCTGAATAACGTGTTGGCGGGAGTTAACCTCGAGGGGAATCGTTTTTTCTACCTCAACCCGCTCGAAGCAGACGGAATAACCCCGTTCAACCACGGGATGGCCGGGCGTTCGCACTGGTTTGGTACGGCTTGCTGCCCTTCCAACTTGGCACGGTTGATCCCCCAAGTCCCCGGGCTGATATACGCTACCACCCCAAACGAGATCTATTGTTCTTTCTACGCGGGGAGCGTGGCTTCCCTGTCCTTGGAAGAGGGAGATGTCCGCTTGAAGCAAACAACGGAATACCCGTTCAGCGAAACCATCCGGTGGGAAGTGACCCCCGAGAAAAAGGGACAATCCTTTGCCATGCACCTGCGTATACCCACGTGGACCTGGAACCAGTTCGTTCCGGGGGAGTTGTACTCTTACATCGATTCAACACCTTCCGGTTGGACAATTAAAGTGAACGGGAAAGAGACCCAAGCAAATCTGGTTAAAGGATTTGCTGTCATCGATCGTGCATGGGAGAAAGGAGATATCGTGGAACTGACCCTCCCCATGCCGGTACGCTACTCCAAGGCAATTGATCAAGTACAAGCCAACCGGGGGCGTGTTTGCCTCACCCGCGGCCCGCTGGTGTATGCCGCGGAGGGAGTAGATAATCACGACCGGTTGCCTAACGTGTTTGTTCCCGAAATGCCAAGCACACCCGCCATATCAACCTACACGGGAGGGTTGATGGACGGCATTCCCAACGTAGAGGTCCCGGCGTGGGAAAAGAACCCGGCAGGAAACCGCAAGATTAGCCTGACCCTCTTACCCTATTACGCGTGGAATAACCGGGACAATGGAACCATGATGGTCTGGTTCCCGGAAAACGATGCCGTTCAACCGTACGTCGACCGCCACCTGGCTATTCACGGGAAATACAAAGCATTGGATGCTTCCCATACCTATCAAGGCGATAACTTAGTGGCGGTAGCCGATAATGAAATCCCCGCTTCTTCTTCCGATGAAGGGATACCGCGCTGGACCAGTTGGGGAGAGCAGGGAAAAGACCAATGGATCACGATCACGTTGGACAAACCCACGAACATACAAAGCGTGGCCATTTACTGGTTCGACGATGGCCGGGGAACCTTGGTGCCGCGGGAGTGGTCCCTGGAATACGAACAGGAAGAGGAATGGAAAGCATTCCCCTTATACCTGACGGACGCGTACAACGTGTTCAAAGACCAGTTCAATATGGTGCACCCCGGGCGAGAGGTCGTTACCGACAAGATACGGGTGTTAATGAAGCCACAGCCGGAACACGCGGTGGGCGTCCTCGAAATCAATATCGAAGAAGTAAAGTGAGCTCGTGAAACGAGAATGTAGAAAAACTGAATCGTATGAAAACAATCGGCTTAATATTTCTATCCTTGTTTACAATGATAGCAATAGTGACGGCGGCGTCCCCCACGGGAAAAAATCTAAGCGGTAATTACCTGAATAACCGCGCTCCTTTAGTGACAAAGCCTTACATGGAACTACCCGTCGGCAACATCAAACCTTCCGGTTGGCTGGAAGAGCAGTTAAATCGCATGGTGACCGGAATGACCGGACAGATGGACTCGATTTACGAGCACGTGATGGGGCCGCGTAACGGTTGGCTCGGTGGCGACGGCGATGTATGGGAACGTGGCCCTTACTGGATCGACGGGCTGCTTCCATTAGCTTATATATTGGGAAATAAAGAGTTAATCGATAAGGTACAGCCCTGGATCGAATGGACCTTGGCTTCACAGAAATCGAACGGTTACTTCGGGCCGGATACCGACCGGCCGCATGAACAAGGATTGCAAAGGGGCAATTCACGAGATTGGTGGCCCAAGATGGTGATGCTAAAGGTGATGCAGCAGTATTACTCCGCGACGGGCGACCAACGGGTTATCCCGTTCATGACCAACTATTTTAGATACCAACTACAGGAATTACCTGAAACCCCGCTCGGGCATTGGACCTTCTGGGGGCAACAACGCGGAGGGGATAACCTGATGATCGTCTACTGGCTCTACAATATTACCGGCGATAAATTCCTCTTGGAACTGGGAGAGCTCATCCATAAACAAACCTTGGATTGGACGGATATCTTCCTTCATCAGGATCACTTGAGACGCCAGCACAGCCTGCACTGCGTGAACCTGGCGCAGGGATTTAAAGAGCCGGTCATCTACTACCAACAGAGTAAAGATCCAAAACAGCTACAGGCGGTAAAAAAAGCGGTGAAAGACATGCGCACCACCATTGCTTTTCCAACCGGTTTATGGGCGGGTGACGAGCTGCTTCGCTTTGGTAACCCTAACTTGGGTTCAGAACTGTGTACGGCGGTGGAGATGATGTTCTCATTGGAAAAGATACTGGAGATTACAGGGGATGTCCAGTGGGCCGATCATTTGGAGCGGATCACTTTTAATGCCTTACCGACCCAGATCACGGATGATTTCTCTGCCCGACAATATTATCATCAGATTAACCAAATAGCTGTTAGCCGCGAGTGGCGTGATTTCTTGACCCCTCACGATGACACGGACAACCTCCACGGCATCCTGTCCGGTTATCCATGTTGTACTTCCAACCTACACCAGGGTTGGCCAAAATTCCTGCAGAATTTATGGTATGCTACGGCAGACAACGGCATTGCTGCCCTGGTTTATGCTCCCTCCAAAGTAAAAGCGAAGGTGGCGGATGACACGGAAGTATATATCACCGAGGAAACCACTTATCCGTTTGAAGAAACCATCCATTTCACCATTTCCTTTACAGGCAAAAATGTACAGAAAGCCTTTTTCCCATTCCATTTGCGGGTACCGTCATGGTGTAAATCCCCGGTTGTTCGCCTGAACGGGGAAGTGATCCCGGTGGATGCTTACCAGGGAGAGATTCTTCGTCTTAACCGTGAATGGCGCGAGGGAGATAAACTAACGCTCGAACTGCCGATGCACCTCGAAGCCACATACTGGTTTGACGGAGCCGCTGTGATTGAACGAGGACCGTTGGTCTATGCGCTGAAAATGGAGGAAAACTGGGAGAAGAAAACCATAGAATCCGAAAAAGTCCAGCAGTATGGAGAATGGTATTATGAAGTTACTTCTGATAGCCCTTGGAATTTCGCGCTGAGCAGCCATCAGCTCCGCACCGAGGTTATAAATGATCATTTCAAAGTAGAAAAAAGTCCCGTGGTTGCTAACTATCCTTGGACATTGGAAGACGCTCCGATCACCATTAAGGGGAAAGGACGTCCCATCCCCACCTGGACAAAATACAGGGGTTCTGCCGGCTCCATTCCCTATTTTACCCAGCAAGGCCCCGACACGACAGAAGAAGTGGAAATAGAATTGATCCCGTTTGGTTGCACCACGCTCCGGATCACTGAATTTCCCGTCCGGAATTAAGAACTTACATCCTGTGCCCGGCATATTTCTTTAGTGAAAGCAAAAAAAATGGCATGAGACGAGCATGTAAATCATTAAACACCAGAACATGACTAAAGCGAATGTTTGTCTGCGTGCAAACGATGCGCGGACAGGCTAAGCACGTATCTTATTTTGTCTAAATGAAGGCAAGGAACCTTCTCGAATAAAAAAAACAAAAGAATATGGAATATCTGAAAACGTTAATCATCCTATTTCTGAGCCTCTTCCTGTTCCTGCAAAGTAATGCCCAAAGCGCGGCTGAAAGAACGAATTACGATGAATCGAAGGTTCCGGATTTTGAACTTCCGGACCTATTGACCACTTTCGATGGCAGGAAAATTAAATCCGCCAAAGAGTGGGAAACACTGCGGCGGGAAGAGGTGTTGGATTTTTTCACGAACAACATGTATGGAAAGATTCCCGGAGAGTTAAATATTGACACATGGGAAATTGTTGAAGAAGGCACGGGAGCTATTAACGGGAAAGCACGAAGGAGACAAGTAGAGATCCATTTTGAGAATAATGGGAAAAAACTCTCTTTTAATATCCTTCTTTATTTTCCGAATAACGTGGAGAAAGCACCCCTGTTCTTGGGCTATAATTTTTACGGCAACCACACTGTCTATGATGATCCCAATATTCGCGTCTCGGATGCTTGGGCACGAAATAACGAGGCGTATAGCATTACAAGCCATAAGATGACCGAGGCGTCGAGAGGCGCCCAAACAGCGAATTGGCAGGTGGAAAAGATGATTGACGCCGGGTATGGCTTCGCGACAATCTATTACGGCGAGGTGGACCCCGATAGAAATGATTTTGACGATGGCATCCATCCGCTGCTGTATGCCGACAACCAAAACAAACCCCTGGACAATGAATGGGGAGCGATCACCGCGTGGGCATGGGGACTTACCAAGGCAATGGATTACTTGGAACAGGACCGGGGCGCGGACGCTTCTAAAGTCATCGTTTTCGGTCATTCGAGATTAGGAAAAACAGCCCTGTGGGCAGGAGCAATGGACGAGCGCTTTGCAGGCGCGATTTCAAATAATTCGGGGTGCGGCGGTGCCGCGTTGTCGAAACGAAAGTTCGGGGAGACCGTTGAAGTTATCAATACCGCCTTCCCGCATTGGTTTTGTGATAACTTCAGCGTGTATAACAACAATGAAGAAGCCCTCCCGGTAGATCAACACGCGCTGATCGCCCTAATGGCCCCGAGGCCGGTATATATAGCGAGTGCCGAAGAGGATAGGTGGGCCGACCCGAAAGGAGAATTTCTATCCGCATACCATGCCACTCCCGTTTATGAACTGTACGGTAAAACAGGAATCAATAGCGAAGAAATGCCGGGCATCCACCAGCCCATCCATAACAGCGTGGCCTACCATATCAGAAGTGGCAAGCACTCTGTGACGGAATATGATTGGGAGCAATACATCAAATGGGCAAACACTATTTTAGGGAAACGAAATCATCTCTTCTCCTTCAATAATTTTTCAAGAAGCTCGTTTTTTTCCTTTTCCAAGGCAAGCATCCGTTCGTAAAGGGTGGTCTTTTCATTGAACAACTCCACGAGCCGGTCAATCGGGTCGGGATTATTATTGATTACATTGTATGCTCCAACCCCACCACTTCCTTCCTCGAAAGTATTGTTTTCAATGATGAACGTCACCGGATCTTCTTCCAGCTCCTTGATAAATTCGGGCGCGATTTTTAAGGCTTTTGCGAATTTTTCGAGCATATCGTCTTCAATCACTTTTTTCTTCTCGTAAAGAGAAACAAGCGCCTGGCTGACCCCCATATCCATGGCTAACGCTTCCTGCTTGATGCCCAAGGTATGGCGATAACGCTTGATGGCGTGACCGTGGTGGGTATTCTTTTCCTTCACTTCTGTTTCCATGTTTATACTGTTTTGGGTTCTTGTATATTATCCTCAAAGGTAACTATTTTTAGCGATAATAAATACAAGGACTTAATTAATAAAATGATTATCCGCAGTTATTCCTAAGGAATTTAGCGGAAAAAAGTTATAAAAAGAATAAAAAAGACTTGCAATATTACCTCAACCAGTTCTGTTATAAATTCAACAGGCGCTACTTCGGGGAAAACCAGTTTGAAAGGCTGCTGGTAGCCGCTATGACGTGTGCTCCTGATTTCAAATCAAGAATTTACAATAGAAACTATTGCGGATAATCATTAAATAAATAATAGGATGAAAATAGAGTAGCCATATGAAGAATCCCTCGTTAAAACTCGATGACACGATTAATCACCTTGATCGTCACGCCGATTAAGTGCCGAAACTAAATATATAAATCCAGATTACTCATTTATAAACGAATATTTGTATATTTGTGCAAAACATTTGGCTATGGACGAAAAAATGGCTTTGCTAGAAAAGTATAATTTATGGGATTCCAATACTCTCGACTGGGGGTATAAACGAAGTGAATATACAGACAAGATAATAGATTATATTGGTAATCGGCTCATTAAGGTACTCGTAGGCCAAAGGCGCTCTGGCAAAAGCTATATATTAAGGCAGGTTGCCAAACAACTGGTTGACAATGGTGTCAAGCCGGGAAACACGCTGTTTATCAATAAAGAATTTACTGACCTCGATTTTCTGAAGACATATAAAGATCTGGACGAGTTGATAAAGTTATACAAGAAAGAACTCAAGCCGAGAGGTAAGATTTATATATTTATTGATGAGATACAGGTAATAGAGGAGTGGGAAAAAGTGATTAATTCTTATTCACAGGACTTTTCCGAGAGTTATGAATTGTTTATCACCGGTTCCAACTCGAAAATGCTTTCCGGAGAATTAGCAACTTTATTATCCGGGCGATATGTCTGTCTTGAAATATTTCCATTTAGCTATACTGAATATTTAGGAATAACAGCGCAGGAAAAGGGACGACAAAGCTATCTGGCATATATGAACAGTGGAGGACTTCCCGAGTTATTCATGCTACAAAAACCTGAAATCAAACGAAATTATGTTTCGGCTATCAAAGATACAGTTTTACTCCGCGATATAATTCAACGTCACAATGTACGCGACCCCAAATTACTTGAAGATATCTTTGTCTTTTTAGTAAACAATGCTTCGAATCTGATTTCGATTACTAATATAGTCAACTATTTTAAAGGCCAAGGGCGCAGAACCAGTTTCGATGCTGTTTCTAATTATATAGGATATATAGAAGATACGTTTCTAGTTCACCGTTGTGTGAGATATGATATAAAAGGAAAAGACACGCTGTCGGGAAACGCTAAATTTTACATCAATGATTTGGCTTACAAAAATTACCTCTACTCCGGATATGGATACGGATTCGGCTATCTTGTTGAGAACTTGGCTTACCTGGAACTACGTCGGGCAGGATTCGATGTGTATGTCGGAGCTTTACGAAATAAGGAGATCGATTTTGTTGCAAAAAAAGCCGACCGGGTAGTCTACCTGCAAAGCTCGTATATGCTTTCCGACGAAACTACTATAGAAAGAGAATATTCCTCACTCGAAACCATTGATGATAATTTTGAAAAAATTGTCGTTTCGATGGATGACCTTACAATGCCTTCAAGAGGCGGGATCAGGCATATCCAAGCTTGGGAGTTAGCACAATCTATATAGAAGTACACTCTCTTGAGCGAGGATAATCTCTTTGTAGCACGAGGACAAGAGATATTAACCGCGGTACCGTTTAACGAGGTTGTACTGGACTAATCAATAAAGTGATGGAATCATCTCTTCTCCTTCAATAATTTTTCAAGAAGTTCGTTTTTTTCCTTTTCCAAGGCAAGCATTCGTTCGTAAAGGGCGGTCTTTTCATTGAACAACTCCATAAGCCGGTCAACCGGGTTGGGATTATGGTTAATTTCCTCAACCTCCATATAATAAAAGCCTCCCATACTTCCTTCCTCGAAAGTATTGTTTTCAATGATGAACGTCACGGGGTCTTCTTCCAGTTCCTTGATAAATTCGGGTGCTATTTTTAAGGCTTCCGCGAATTTTTCGAGCATATCGTCTTCAATCACTTTTTTCTTCTCGTAAAGAGAAACAAGCGCCTGGCTGACTCCCATATCCATGGCTAACGCTTCCTGCTTGATGCCCAAGGTATGGCGATAACGCTTGATGGCGTGACCGTGATGGGTATTTCTTTTTTCCTTCGCTTCTGTTTCCATGTTTATACTGTTTTGGGTTCTTGTATATTATCCTCAAAGGTAACTATTTTTAGCGATAATAAATACAAGGACTTAATTAATAAATACAAGCCAATTGCATGTTTCCTATGCACGTTCATTCCTTACCTTTGCTTACAATTAAAATTTTTTAAATAAACGCGTATGAAAACATAACAGAACAGAAATTATCCAGGTGTATTTGTAATTACTTACCGTGAAATAAGGAATCAGCTTATTAAGAGTAATTAACTCAATTATATACCTGAGAAAATGGCAGGAATGACATGGGCCACGTTAAAAAACAAGAATCTAAATCTTAATAAAAATGTAACCCGTACGTAATCGGCTTGTAACATTTAAAAGAGACCTTTGCCCCGAGAACCAAAAAAGCCAAACGACACCCTAAACACTGTAATATCATTTGGCTATACACTCTAATTATTGCACTTATTAACAATTAAAACTATATAAAGATATGAATAAAGATCCTATTGGAAGAGTAATATTTTTCAATAATTTAAGACGCTTTCGGAGAATCTTGAAAACCATCGCATTCTTATTATTCGTAGGAATGTCATTTTCACAGGCTGCCGCAAATGTTTTGAATGAGACAAGGCATACAAATCATCACGAATCAGCTTTCCACGTGGAGTTCCCATCGACAGGGAAGAGGAACACCTTCTCAAAACAGGTTACTCGTCAATTAGCCCGTGTTAATATTACAGGAAAAGTAACGGATGCATTTAATGATGATCCCATTCCGGGCGTGAATGTCGTGATAGATGGTACAACTCTGGGCACTATAACTGATATTGACGGCGTGTACGAGTTGTTAGTCAATGAGGGTGACACACTAGTATTT
>WPCG01055560.1_pt1 | contig 48431 bp, 48 predicted proteins | sample 5403311 | NCBI WGS metagenome assembly WPCG01 (sample SAMN12869467, study PRJNA574797) | sludge metagenome | isolation source: wastewater treatment of Control | place: China:Beijing | collected 2019-05-17
GCCTTCCAGGTGGCCTGCCTGGAGGGGCGCTGGCTGCTGATCCTGGCCGGCGAGCGGGCGCCGGGACCCGTGGAGCTCAAGCTGCTGGCCAACCTGCTGCGCGCTGCGGGCATCGCGGCGCCGCTGCCGGTCTTCCAGTCCTTCCGCTGGCCGCTCCAGGCGGGGCTGCCCGTGAACGAGCCCCTGGAGGAGGCCCGCGAGGGCCTGCAGGCCTTTATTGCCGGTGCGCGCCGCCGCGGCTGGGTGCCCGAGCGTCTGCTGCTGTTCGGCCGTGAGCCTGTGCTGGACGAGGTGCTCGGCCTGGAAGGCGAGCGCTGCCCGCTGCTGGCGCTGTCCGCCTGGCAGGGCCCGGCCCTGGACGAGCTGGCCGAGAGCGCCGAGGCCAAGCGGGCGCTGCTGCCCCGGCTGCTGGATCTCGGGGAGGCGTGGCGCGAGGCGGCGGAGGAGGCGCCGGATGAAGGCTAGTCCGCGCGGGAAGAGGCCGATGCTGGTGCGCCTGACCGAGGCCGACCTGCCCGCCCTGGTGGCGCTGGAGGAGGCCCAGGGCTGGCCCATGGGCGGCTCCGAGTCTTCGCTTGGGGTGGCCCTGGCGGACCCTGCTGCGGCGGTCTTCGGCCTGATGGAGCGCAATGCGCCGGCGGAGCCGGGTGGGCTGGTGGGCTATGCGGTGGCGGCCCGTCTCCCCTTCGAGGCGGAGCTGCAGGCGCTTTTGGTGAGCGAGGTCCGGCGCGGCCAGGGGCTTGCCCTGAAGCTGCTGGCGGCGGTGGTTGATCAGGCCCGGGGCTGGGGCAGCGAGCGGCTGCTGCTGGAGGTGCGGGCGGGAAATGCGGCCGCCATCGCCCTCTATCGCCGTGGGGGCTTTCAGGAGGACGGCCGGCGTCGCGGCTACTATCCGCCGCTGCCGGGCACCGGCCAATCGCCGGAAACGACGCCGCCCCGACAGGGCGGGGCGGCGGATGCAGGGCGGGAGGATGCGTTGCTGATGTCGCTGGCGCTGGCGGCGGGCGCCGCCGGCGACTGAGCCGGCTCAGGCCGTTTCGGTGGACTCGATCTCGTCGAGCTTGCCGAGCACGGCGGTCAGGCGGCGCTCCCACTCTTCGCGCTCCTGCTTCAGGCGGGCGTTTTCCTCACGCAGTTCCTCGGCTTCCATCTTCAGCAGTTCCAGGGCCTCCACGGCACTGGTGACCTTCTGTTCGAGCCGGTTGAAGAGTTCGATGCTCATGTGTTTCTCCTGATGTCCTTCTGGAAGGGGCCTGCTGGAAAGCTCCCCGAGGCCGAGCCTGTATTTGGTGGATGACTGGGCAGCAGCGTAACGCCGCGCTTCGGCCTCAGCAAGCATCGTCTTGCTGCGACGCTCAAGGTTGTTGAGCTGCCGCCCGCCGGTAGAGCCGCCCGTGGCTGTCGCCGGCGCGCACCTCCCGATGGAGCTGCCAGTTGGCCGGCACCTCGGGGGCGAGCTCCGCCTCGGTCTCCAGGTAGATCCAGGCGTTCTCATCCAGCCAGCCCGCCTCCAGGGCCGCGCAGCAGGGCGCGGCGAGCCCCATGCGGAAGGGGGGGTCGAGAAACACCAGGGAGCAGGGCGCGGCGGGGCCGGCGAGGAAGCTGGCGGCATCGGCGCCGACCACTCGAGCCTGGGTGTCGGCGCCCAGGGTGGCCAGGTTCTCGCGAAGCTGTGCGGCCACCCGGGCATCGCGCTCCACGAAGGTGGCCTCCCGGGCGCCCCGGGAGAGCGCCTCCAGGCCCAGCGCCCCGGTGCCGGCAAAGAGGTCCAGCACCCGGGCGCCGGGCAGGGCGGCGGTCAGCCAGTTGAAGAGGGTCTCCCGCACCCGGTCCGGGGTGGGGCGCAGGCCGGGGCTGTCGAGCACCGGCAGCAGGCGGCGGCGGTAGTCGCCGCCGATGATCCGCAGGCGGCCGGTGCTCTTGTTGCCGGGCCGGCCGTCGCCGGCGGGTCTGCCGGAGCGGCGGGGGCGTGGTGGGCGTCGTGTCATGGCGGGGATTGTACCCGGCGGCTTATCCACAGTCATGGTGGGCGGTGGTAGGATGTGGCGATTCGTTTATTCGCAAGGCTGATTCTGTCCATGTTCGGTTTTTTCAAGCGCAAGAAGAAGCAGCAGGAACAAGAGGCGACCCGCCAGGAGCAGGAGCGTCAGGAGGAGGCTGTTGAATCCGCCGAGGGGGAGGAGACCGCTGAGCCGGAGGGGCGCTCCGAGCCGCCGGCGCCCGAGGCGGCCCGCGATACGGCCCCGGCACCCGAGCCAGAACCTGAGCCGCAGCCCGAGCTCGAACCCGAGCCCGAGCCGAAACCCGAGCCCGAGCCCGAGCCTGAGCTCGAGCCCGAGCCTGAGCCCGAGCCCGAGCCTGAACCCGAGCCTGAGCCGGAGCCGCAGCCCGAGCCTGAGCCCGAACCCGAGCCTGAACCCGAACCCGAACCCGAGCCTGAACCCGAGCCTGAACCCGAGCCGGAGCCTGAACCCGAGCCCGAACCCGAGCCCGAGCCCGAACCCGAGCCCGAACCCGAGCCGGAACCCGAGCCCGAGCCGGCGCCTGTTCCCGCTTCCGCGGCGCTGCAGGAGAAGCCCCAGGCCGGGGAGAAGAAGGGCTGGTTCGCGCGCATCAAGGCCGGCCTCGGCAAGACCCGCGCCAATCTGACCGACGGCCTGGCGGATCTCTTCCTCGGCAAGAAGCAGATCGACGACGACCTGATGGAGGACCTCGAGACCCAGCTGCTGCTGGCGGACGTGGGCATCGAGGCCACCACCGAGATCATCGACCGCCTGGCCGCTCGAGTCTCCCGCAAGGAGCTCCAGGACAGCGAGGCGCTCTACCGCGCCCTCCAGGAGGAGCTGGCCGACCTCCTCGAGCCGGTGAGCGCGCCCCTGACCCTGCCGCCCAAGGGGGAGGGCCCCTTCGTGATCCTGGTGGTGGGGGTCAACGGGGTGGGCAAGACCACTACCATCGGCAAGCTGACCCAGCGCTTCCAGCGCGAGGGGCGCAGCGTGATGCTGGCCGCCGGCGATACCTTCCGCGCCGCCGCGGTGGAGCAGCTCAAGGTATGGGGGGAGCGCAACCAGGTACCGGTGATCGCCCAGCACACCGGCGCCGACAGCGCCTCGGTGATCTTCGACGCCGTGGCCGCCGCCAAGGCGCGGGGCGTCGATGTGCTGATTGCCGATACCGCCGGTCGCCTGCACAACAAGGCCCACCTGATGGAGGAACTCAAGAAGGTCCATCGGGTGATGGGCAAGGTGGACGCCACCGCCCCCCACGAGGTGATGCTGGTACTCGACGCCGGCACCGGCCAGAACGCCCTCTCCCAGGCCAGCACCTTCAACGAGGCGGTGCCGATCACCGGGATTACCCTGACCAAGCTCGACGGTACCGCCAAGGGCGGCATCATCTTCGCCCTGGCCAAGCAGCTTGGCACGCCGATCCGCTTCATCGGGGTCGGTGAGACCCTGGACGACCTGCGCCCCTTCGCGGCTCACGACTTCGTCGACGCCCTCTTCGACCGTGACGGGAACGACGCCGAGAAATGATCGTCTTCGAGCACGTGGGCAAGCGCTACGGCGGGCGCTTCGAGGCGCTCGCCAACCTTGATTTTCGCGTGCGCCGCGGCGAGATGGTCTTCCTGACCGGCCACTCCGGCGCCGGCAAGAGCTCCCTGCTGCGGCTGATCATGCGCCTGGAGCGCCCCAGCCGGGGGCGTATCCTGGTGGCGGGGCACGATATCGGCCGGCTCCACCCCAGCCAGGTGCCCTTCTACCGGCGCCAGATCGGCGTGGTCTTCCAGGACCACCAGCTGCTCCACGACCGCTCGATCTTCCATAACGTGGCGCTGCCCCTGGAGATCCAGGGCGTTGAGCCCCGGGAGGCGGCGCGCCGGGTGCGGGCGGCGCTGGACAAGGTGGGGCTGCTCTATCGGGAGAAGGCGCTGCCCATCGAGCTCTCCGGCGGCGAGCAGCAGCGGGTGGGCATCGCCCGGGCGGTGGTCAACAAGCCGGCTCTGCTGCTGGCCGACGAGCCCACCGGCAACCTCGACCCCCAGCTCTCCGCCGACATCATGGGGCTCTTCGAGGACTTCAACCGCATCGGCACCACGGTGATGATCGCCAGCCACGACCTGGCGCTGATCGCCCGGCTGCGCCACCGCATCCTGCGCCTGCGCGACGGGCGCCTGGTGGCCGATCAGGAGGCCGCATGAGTCGCCGTCCCGAGGCGCCGCCCCGCGGGGCCCGCACCCACCGTACCCGCTCCTCCAGCCGCTTTCGCGGCTGGCTGCGCCACCATCGGGCCATGGCCCTGGACAGCAGCTGGCGCCTGCTGCGCGCCCCCTTCGACAGCCTGGTCACCATGCTGGCCATCGCCATTGCCCTGGTGCTGCCGGCGGCGCTCTGGCTGACCCTGGACAGTGCCCGGCTGCTCGACAGCGAGCTGACCGAGAGCGCGACCCTGACCGTCTACCTGGAGCATCGGGTGGACGAGGCCCAGGCCGCGCGCATCGAGGAGGCGCTGGCTGCCCGGGAGGGGGTGGCGCGCACCCGGCTGATCACCGCCGCCGAAGGCATGGCGGAGTTCCAGCACTCCCTGGGGCTGGCCGATGCTCTGGGGCGACTGGAGGAGAATCCGCTGCCGGCAAGCGTGGTAGTGAGCCCCGCGGACCCGGCGCCTGCGGCGGTGCGTGCCCTGGCCGCCGAGCTCGAGTCGGTGACGGGGGTCGATGAGGTGCGCCTGGACCTGGCCTGGATCGAGCGGCTGCGCCACCTGGCTGAGCTGGGGCGGCGGGTCGCCCTGGCGCTGGGGGTGCTGTTCGGCGGCGGGGTGCTGCTGGTGGTGGGCAACACCATTCGCCTGGCGGTGGAGAACCGCCGTCGGGAGATCGAGGTGGTGACCCTGATCGGGGCCACCCACGCCTTCGTGCGCCGCCCCTTCCTCTACAGCGGGGCCTGGTACGGGCTGGGCGGCGGCCTCATGGCCTGGGGGCTGCTGACGCTGGGCAGCGAGTGGCTGGCCGCGCCCGTCTCGGCCCTGGCGGCCAGCTACGGGGCGAGCTTCAGCCTGCCCCAGCTGGGGGCGGTCGGTTCCGTGACCCTGGTAGGCTGTAGTATACTGCTCGGCTGGTTGGGCGCCTGGATCGCCGTCAGCCGCCACCTCGCCCAGGTCAAGCCGCGTTAGCGGCACGAGGCGAGAGCAGGGCCTGCGAGCAGACCGCCGTCCGCCTGGGATTCACGGGCTATCCCGTGATTTCATGGAACTTTTTCCGGTTTCTGGCATCATAGGCAAGCGTATGCCAATGGATTCCTGGGCTAACGAGGAGACATCCTGCACATGAGCACCAGTCTTCTTCCGGTGGGCCAACTCTCCCCGGGGCACGACCTCAACGGGTACCTTCAGGCGGTGGGCAGCATCCCGATGCTGACCGCCGAGGAGGAGAGCGAGCTGGCCTATCGCCTGCACGACGAGGGCGACCTGGAGGCGGCTCGCCGCCTGGTCCTGTCGCACCTGCGTTTCGTCGTGCATATCGCTCGCAGCTACTCCGGCTACGGCCTGCCCCAGGCGGACCTGATCCAGGAGGGCAACGTCGGCCTGATGAAGGCGGTCAAGCGCTTCGACCCCAACCAGGGGGTGCGCCTGGTCTCCTTCGCCGTGCACTGGATCAAGGCCGAGATCCACGAGTTCGTGCTGCGCAACTGGCGCATCGTCAAGGTCGCCACCACCAAGGCCCAGCGCAAGCTCTTCTTCAACCTGCGCAGCGCCAAGAAGCGCCTCGCCTGGCTGAACAGCGACGAGGTCGACGCCATCGCCAAGGATCTCGACGTCAAGCCCGAGGTGGTGCGCGAGATGGAAGGCCGCCTCTCCGCCCATGACGCCGGCTTCGACGCGGCGCCGAACGAGGACGAGGAGAGCAGCTGGCAGGCGCCGGTGCACTTCCTCGATGACGCCTCCGCCGACCCGGCCACCCAGCTCGAGGAGAGTGACTGGGAAGATGATGCCACCCGCCGCCTGCAGCTGGCCATGGCGGCCCTGGACGAGCGCTCCCGAGACATTCTCCAGCGCCGCTGGCTGGCCGAGGAGAAGGCGACCCTGCATGAGCTGGCCGACGTCTACGGCGTCTCCGCCGAGCGCATCCGCCAGCTCGAGAAGAACGCCATGAAGAAGATCCGCCAGCAGATCGGTGACGCCCTGGTGGCGTAAGGCCTCCCGGCGGTGCCAGCCACCGTGGGTGGCGCCGCCAAATCGCCGATAGATCGGGCTCCTACGGCGTTCTGTCGCCCCCCACGGCGTTCTGCCGACCTGCTGTAGGAGCGCAGATTCTGCGCGATCTGGAAGCGAAGAGCCCCGTCGGATGAGAGTCCGGCGGGGCTCTGGCGTTTATCGCCGATAGATCGGGCGCCTGCGACGTTTCTGCAATCCGGTTCCGGCTACGCCAGCTGCGGGCTCTCGCGCAGCAGCTGCGTCGAGAGCAGCCCCCACTGGTCCTCCCAGTGCTCGGTGGGGCGGCGCTGGAAGTCGCTTCTCACGTACTGGCTGATGCGCCCCTCGGCGGCGGCCAGCAGCAGGTTGGCGGCGGCGGGGGCGGGCAGGCTGGGGCGTCGACCCTCGCGGAGCTCGGCCTCGCGCAGGATCTGCTTGAGCTGGGTCTCGAGCCGCTCGAAGAGCTGGTGGATGCGTACCCGCAGCCGCGCCGTCTCGCCGGTGAGGACGCCGCCGTCGAGCAGCCGGGAGAGCCCCGGGTTCTTCTCGGCGAAGGCGAGCAGCAGGGTGAGCAGGGCGCCGCAGCGGGGCAGCGCCTCGTGGGTCTCCTCGAGGATGCGGGTGATGCGCGCGAACAGCGTCTCCTCGATGAACTCGATGAGCCCCTCGAACATGCGTGCCTTGCTGGGGAAGTGGCGGTAGAGGGCGGCCTCGGAGACGCCGACCTGCTTCGCCAGGGCGGCCACGGTGATGCGCTTGCCGCTGTCCTCCTCCAGCATCAGGGCCAGCGCCTGCAGAATCTGCTCGCGACGGCTGGGGGGTGGGGTTGCCTGCGTCATGGTGTTCAGTTCTTTTTTAATGGTCGACCCATGCTGGTCGGGTGTCCGCCGCGACGCAAAGGCCGCGGCGGGGGCGTCAGCCCTCCTGGCTGACGTCGGTGATCAGGGTGCCGACGCCGGCGTTGGTGAATATCTCCAGCAGGGTGGCGTGGGGAACCCGGCCGTCGATGATATGGGCGCTCTTCACGCCGCCCTTCACCGCCTCAAGGGCGCAGCGGATCTTGGGCAGCATGCCGCCATGGATGGTGCCGTCGGCGATCAGCTCGTCCACCTGGGCGGTGGTCAGCCCGGTCAGCACCTCGCCCTCGGCGTTCATCAGGCCGGCCACGTTGGTCAGCAGCATCAGCTTCTCGGCACAGAGGGCCTCGGCCACCTTGCCGGCCACCAGGTCGGCGTTGATGTTGTAGCTGTGGCCCTCGGCATCCACGCCGATGGGGGCGATCACCGGAATGAAGTCGCGCTCGGCGAGCATCTCGATCAGGTCGGTGGAGATATGCTCCACCTCGCCCACGTGGCCGATGTCGATGATCTCGGGAACGGTCATCTCCGGGGTCTGGTGCTCCACCTTGAGCTGGCGGGCGCGGATCTGGCTGCCGTCCTTGCCGGTGAGGCCGATCGCCTTGCCGCCGCACTGGTTGATCAGGTTGACGATGCCCTTGTTGACCAGGCCGCCCAGCACCATCTCCACCACGTCCATGGTCTCGGCGTCGGTCACCCGCATGCCGTTGACGAAGCGCGACTCGATGTTGAGCTTCTTGAGCAGGTCGCCGATCTGCGGGCCGCCGCCGTGCACCACCACCGGGTTGATGCCCACCTCCTTCATCAGCACGATGTTGCGCGCGAAGGAGTCGATCAGGGTGTCCTCGGTCATGGCGTTGCCGCCGTACTTCACCACCACGGTCTTGCCGGTGAAGCGCTGGATATAGGGCAGCGCCTCGGAGAGTACCTCTACCACCAGGCGGGGGTCGCGGGTCTGTTCGGTCATGTCCATCCTTCCTTGTGTTCTGTCCAGCTAGTGTGGGGCTACAGCGCCAGGTCCAGCTCCGGAGCCACCTTGGCCAGGGCGGCGGCGAACTGCGCCCTGATGCGTTCGAGTGCCGCCTCGCTCTTGCCCTCGAAGCGCAGCACCAGCACCGGCGTGGTGTTGGAGGCGCGGCACAGGCCCCAGCCGTCCGGGTAGTCGACGCGGATGCCGTCCAGGGTGGTCTTCACCCCCTCCTCGCCGAAGTCGCCCTCCCGGGCCAGGCGGGCCACCAGGTCGAACTTGGTCTCGTCGGTGACGGTGACGTTGATCTCCGGGGTGCCGAGGTCCTGGGGGTAGCGGTCGAAGAAGGCGTCGGCGTCCTCCTCCTGGCGGGAGAGGATCTCCAGCAGGCGGGCGGCGCCGTAGAGGCCATCATCGAAGCCGTACCAGCGCTCCTTGAAGAAGATATGGCCGCTCATCTCGCCGGCCAACTGCGCGCCGGTCTCCTTCATGCGCGCCTTGATCAGAGAGTGGCCGGTGCGCCACATCTCGGGCTCCCCGCCGGCCTCATCGATCACCCGGGCCAGGTTGCCGGTGCACTTGACGTCGAAGATCACCTTGGCGCCCGGGTTGCGCTCGAGCATATCCTCGGCGAAGGCCATCATCAGGTGGTCGGGGTAGATCATCCGGCCGGCGGGGGTGATCACCCCCAGGCGGTCGCCGTCGCCGTCGAAGGCCAGGCCGATGTCAGCGCCGCTCTCTGTCACTGCGCGGATCAGATCCTGGAGGTTCTCCGGCTTGCCCGGGTCCGGATGGTGGTTGGGGAAGGTGCCGTCGATCTCGGCGAAGAGCGGGAGCGTCTCGACGCCGAGCTTCTCGATCAGCTGCGGGCCCAGCTCGCCGGCCACGCCGTTGCCGCAGTCCACCACCGCCTTGAGGGGACGGGCCAGGCGCACGTCGGCCAGTATCCGCGCCAGGTAGGCGCTGCGCACATCCACCTCGCGCACGCTGCCGGCGCCCTCGGCCAGGTCGCCCGTGGTGATGCGGGTGTGCAGGGCGGTGATCGCCTCGCCGGAGAGGGTCTCGCCGCCGAGCACGATCTTGAAGCCGTTGTAGTCCGGCGGGTTGTGGCTGCCGGTCACCATGACGCCGGAGGCGGTGCCGTCCAGGGCGTGGGTGGCGAAGTAGAGCACCGGCGTGGGCACCATGCCGACGTCGATGACGTCGCGGCCGGCGGCGGTCAGGCCGCGCACCAGGGCATCCTTGAGGCGGGGGCCCGAGAGGCGGCCGTCCCGGGCCACCACCACGGTAGACTCGCCGCGGGCGGCGGCCTCGCTGCCGATGGCGCGGCCGATCGCCTCGACGCTCGCTTCGGTGAGGGTGTCGTCGACGATGCCGCGAATGTCGTAGGCGCGGAAGATGGAGGCGGGAACGGTCTGGCGTTCGGCTGTCATGGGGTGTCCTTTCCTTGTCCTTGTAGCGTCAGAGGCGTCATTGGCGGCCGGAGCTGCCGAAGCCGCCGGCGCCGCGGAGGCTGGTGTCGAAGTCGTCGACCACCTCGAGCTCGGCCTGCATCACCGGGACCAGCACGTACTGGGCGAGGCGTTCGAAGGGCTCGAGGGTGAAGTCGCGCTGGCCGCGGTTCCACACCGAGATCATCAGCTCGCCCTGGTAGTCGGAGTCGATCAGGCCGACCAGGTTGCCGAGCACGATGCCGTGCTTGTGGCCCAGCCCCGAGCGGGGCAGGATCATGCCGGCGAGGCCGGGGTCGGCGATATGGATGGCGAGCCCGGTGCGCACCAGCTCGCACTGGCCGGGGGCCAGGGTGAGGGGGGCGTCGAGCAGGGCGCGCAGGTCCATGCCGGCGGAGCCGTCGGTGGCGTAGCGGGGCAGGTGGTCGCGCAGGCGCTCGTCGAGGAGCTTCACGGCCAGGCGCGGCTTGGTGTCGGGTCGGGGCATCGGTCTTCCTGCTGGGTATGCCTGAGAGAGGGGCTGGATGAGTCGGGGCTGACGCAGGCCGGCCCGCGGGGCCGCCTGCGTCGTTCGGGGCCTTCAGCGGCTCGGCGGCCGGGCCAGGCAGGCCAGCGCCCGGCGGATCACGGCGCCGGCCATCTCGCGCTTGGGCTGGGGGTCGAGGCTCTCCTGATCGACCCCGCCGTCGCCGCTGCGCCACAGCAGCAGGGCGGCGTTGTGGTCGCTGCCGAAGCCGAGCCCCTCCCGGGAGACGTCGTTGGCGACGATCATGTCGAGCCCCTTGCGGGCCAGCTTGTCCCTGGCGTAGGTGGCGAGGTCTCGGGTCTCGGCGGCGAAGCCCACCACCAGGGGGCGGTGCTCCGCCGGCAGGGCGGCCACGGCGGCGATGATGTCGGGGTTCTTCACCAGGCGCAGCACGAGCTCCTCCTCGCCCTCCACCTTCTTGATCTTGTGCTCGGCGGCGCTCTCGGCGCGGTAGTCGGCCACGGCGGCGCAGCCGATAAAGAGGTCGCTTTCGGGCGCCAGGCGCTGGGCCGCCTCGTGCATCTCCACGGCCGTCTCCACCTCGAGGCGCTCGACCCCCGCCGGGCAGGGCAGGCTGACCGGGCCGCTGATCAGGGTGACCCGGGCGCCCAGTTCGGCGGCGGCCTCGGCCAGGGCGTAGCCCATCTTGCCGGAGCTGTGGTTGGAGAGGTAGCGCACCGGGTCCAGGGGCTCCCGGGTCGGGCCGGCGGTAATGGTCACGGCCAGGCCCGCGGCTTTGGTACCAGTTGGCGCGGCTTCGGGCGCCTTGATAGCAGTTGGCGCGGCCTCGGGCGCCTTGATAGCAGCCGGCGCGGCTTCGGGCGCCTGGAAGAGCGCCAGAAGGGCCTCGAGGATCGCCTCGGGCTCCAGCATGCGGCCCGGGCCCACGTCGCCGCAGGCCTGGTCGCCGCTCGCCGGGCCCAGCAGCCGCCAGCCATCCTCGGCCAGGCGGGCCGTGTTGCGCTGCGTCGCCGGGTGGGACCACATGGCCTGGTTCATGGCCGGCGCCATCACCTTCCTCGACTGGCTGGCCAGGCAGAGGGTGGTGAGCAGGTCGTCGGCCATGCCGGCGGCCAGCCGCGCCATCAGGTCGGCGGTGGCCGGGGCGATCAGGATGGTGTCTGCCCAGCGGGCGAGCTCGATATGCCCCATGCCGGCCTCGGCTTCGGGGTCGAGCAGGGAGGTGCGTACCGGCTCGCCGGTCAGCGCCTGCAGGGTGAGCGGGGTAATAAAGGCCTGAGCACCCTCGGTCATCACCACGCGCACCTCGCAGCCGGCCTGCTTGAGCAGGCGGGCGAGCATGGCGCTCTTGTAGGCGGCGATGCCGGCGCTGATGCCGAGCAGCACCTTGTGGCCGGGGCGTGACGAGGCGGGAAGCGATGACATGGGCGTTGTCCGGAGCGCGATTGTCAGCCGCCTACCTTACCACTGGCGTCCAGCCTTGCGTAGCGCAGGCACCCTGCGAGCCGCAAGCGGCTACACTGGTCAGCAGACGGGTGGCCGAGCAGGGAGGCGAGCATGTCGATCAGGGACTGGCCGGAGGGGGAGCGCCCCCGGGAGAAGCTGCTGGCGCTGGGGCCGGAGGTGCTGTCGGATGCGGAGCTGCTGGCGATCTTCCTGCGGGTGGGCGTGCAGGGGCGCTCGGCGGTGGATCTCGCCCGGGACCTGCTGCTGGAGTTCGGCGGGCTGCGCCAGCTGCTGGAGGCCGACCGCGAGCGCTTCTGCGCCGCCCGGGGTATGGGCAGCGCCAAGTACGTTCAGCTCCAGGCGACCCTGGAGCTCTCCCGGCGCCACCTGGCGAGTCAGCTGGCCCGGGGCGAGGCGCTCACCTCGCCGACCCTGGTGCGTCGCTACCTGGCCGCCCAGCTGCGCCACCTGGGCCACGAGGAGTTCGCTGCCCTCTTCCTCGACAGCCAGCATAGGGTGATCCGCTACGAGTCGCTGTTTCGTGGCACCCTGGACAGCGCTTCGGTCTACCCCCGGGAGGTGGCACGCCGTGCCCTGGAACTGGGGGCCGGGGCGATCATCTTCGCCCACAACCACCCCTCCGGGGTGGCCGAACCCTCGGACGCCGACAGGCGCATCACCGATCGGCTGCGCGAGGCGCTGGGGCTCTTCGAGATCCGCGTGCTGGACCACTTCGTGGTGGGGGATGGCGAGGTGGTCTCCTTCGCCGAGCGGGGGTGGCTCTAGCGCTTTATTGGGCGCTTTGGTAGAATGCGCGCCCGGCTGCGCTCGGCTCCTGGGTTTGACGTCGGTCTGACTCCCGGGAATCAGGGTCGCAAGCATGCTTTCCGCCACCGGCTGACGCTGTGCGCCAAGCCCCATGCGCCACGCCCCTGTTGCGGCGCCATACTACGCCCCCTGTTGGGTCCTGCTGGATCTCCGCTTCACGCTTGCCCGGCGAGGCGGTCTCTGGTATAAAGTGCAGCCTTTGAATTCCCTTGGGTCAAATTTCACGGGATCTCCCGGTTTGCCCGACAGGTTTTGAACACTCAGGGTTCGATCGCTGCGGCCATCGAACACCTGGCCAGCGGTTGGAGGCTCCAATGTCAAAAGTATGTCAGGTTACCGGCAAGCGCCCGGTGACTGGTAACAACGTTTCACACTCCCAGCGCAAGACCCGCCGTCGGTTCCTGCCGAACCTGCACACCCATCGTTTCTGGGTCGAGTCCGAGAATCGCTTCGTCAAGCTGCGCGTCTCCTCCAAGGGCATGCGCATCATCGACAAGAAAGGCATCGAGGCGGTGCTCAGCGACCTCCGCAAGCGCGGCGACGCCGTCTAAGCGATATCCATTCAGGGAGCAGCAGTCATGCGTGACAAGATCAAGCTGGTGTCCAGTGCCGGTACCGGCCACTTCTACACCACCGACAAGAACAAGCGGAACACCCCGGACAAGCTCGAGTTCAAGAAGTTTGACCCGGTCGTCCGCAAGCATGTGATGTACAAGGAAGCCAAGATCAAGTAAGCCTTGGTCGTCTTCCGCAGGTGTTCTACCTGTCCTTCTGAACCCGGCTGCCTGGTCAGCCGGGTTCAGGCGTTTGTAGACCGCCTTCGCCAGAGCCCTTCGCCAGAGCCCTTCGCAACAGCCCCGCCCAACGAGCGCCGCCATGCCCGAGCTGCCCGAAGTCGAGACGACCCGCCGCGGTATTGCCCCCCACGTGGAGGGGCGCGAGATCAGTGAAGTGATCGTGCGCCAGCCGCGCCTGCGCGTGCCGGTGCCGGGAGACCTGGTGGAGCGCCTGGTGGGCGCGCGTATCGGCGAGCTCGCCCGCCGCGCCAAGTACCTGCTGGTGCCGCTCGCCGGCGGCGACTCAGCTGGCGGTCATCTGGCCGGCGGCACCCTGCTCTGGCACCTGGGCATGTCCGGCAGCCTGCGCATCGCGCGCCTCGGCGAGCTGCCGAAGAAGCACGACCATATCGACCTGGTGCTCGAGGGTGGCGCCATCCTGCGCTACCACGACCCGCGCCGCTTCGGCTTTGTCGACTGGCTGGCCGGCAGCCCCGAGCAGGACCCGCGCCTGGCGCGCCTTGGCCCGGAGCCCCTGTCGGACGCCTTCGACGGCGAGCGCCTGTTCGCGCTCTCCCGCGGTCGCCGGGTGGCGGTAAAGCCCTTCCTGATGGATAACGCCGTGGTGGTGGGGGTGGGCAACATCTACGCCAGCGAGGCGCTCTTCATGGCCGGCATCGACCCGCGCCGCGCCGCCGGGCGCATCAGCCGCGAGCGCTATGACCGCCTGGCCGCCGCCGCCCGGGAAGTGCTGGCCGCGGCCATCACCCAGGGCGGCACCACCCTGCGCGACTTCGTCAGCGGTACCGGCGAGCCGGGCTACTTCAAGCAGCGCCTCAACGTCTACGGCCGTCACGGCGAGCCCTGCCGGCAGTGCGGCGCCGAGCTGCGCCTCGTCACCCTCGGGCAGCGGGCCAGCGTCTACTGCCCCCACTGCCAGACCTGATTTGCGAGAGATTTCCATGACCCTGTCCTCCCTGCGCCTGAAGAAGCACGCCGACCGTCGCCTCAAGGCCGGCCACCTGTGGCTCTACTCCAACGAGATCGACACCGGCGCCACCCCGCTCAAGGGCCTCGAGCCTGGCCAGCAGGTGGTGGTGGAGGCCGCCAACGGCAAGGCGCTGGGGGTGGCCTACGTCAACCCCAACTCGCTGATCTGCGCGCGGCTGGTCTCCCGGGAGCCCAAGCAGGGGCTCGACCGCTCGCTGCTGGTGCACCGGCTCAACCAGGCCCTGGCCCTGCGCCAGCGCCTCTTCGCCGCCCCCTACTACCGCCTGGTGCACGGCGAGGGCGACCTGCTGCCGGGCCTGGTGATCGACCGCTTCGCCGACACCCTGGTGGTGCAGCTCAATACCGCCGGCATGCAGGCGGTGCTGCCCGAGCTGCTGGATGCCCTGGACAAGGTGCTCTCGCCGACCACGGTGGTGCTGCGCAACGACACCAGCGGCCGCCGCCAGGAGGGCCTCGAGCGCTACGTCGAGGTGGTCAAGGGCGAGGTAGCAGACCCGGTGCTGCTGGAGGAGAACGGCGTGCGCTTCGCCGCCCCGGTGCTCGACGGCCAGAAGACCGGCTGGTTCTACGACCACCGCATCAACCGCGCCTGGCTCAACCAGCACGTGGCCGGCAAGCGGGTGCTGGACCTGTTCAGCTACGTGGGCGGCTGGGGCGTGCAGGCCGCCGCCCACGGCGCCAGCGAGGTGCTCTGCGTGGATTCCTCCGCGGCGGCCCTCGAGCGGGTGGCCGAGAACGCCGCCCTGAACGGCCTTCACGAGCGGGTGGCGGTGGGCGAGGGCGATGCCTTCGAGGCGCTGGCGGCGCTCAAGGCCGACGGCGAAGAGTTCGACGTGGTGATCCTCGACCCGCCCGCCTTCATCAAGAAGCGCAAGGACATCCCCAACGGCGAGCGGGCCTACGGCAAGCTCAACCGCGAGGCGATGCGCCTGCTGGGCCGCGACGGCCTGCTGCTGTCGGCGTCGTGCTCCATGCACCTGGCGCCGGAGCGGCTGGTGGACGCGGTGCGCGGCGCCGTGCGCCACCAGGATCGCCACGGCCAGATCCTCTTCCAGGGCCACCAGGGGCCGGATCACCCGGTGCACCCGGCGATTCCGGAGACCAGCTACCTCAAGGCCCTGGGCGTGCGGGTCTTCCGGGACTGACGAAGAAGGCGTCTTCGACGCCCGCTGGAGCGGCGGGGGCGCAGCGCCCCCCGATGGATCTGCGAGGAGCGTGCCATGGAGTGGGATCTTCCCGAGCCCTTTTTCATCGAGCTCGTCGTCGAGCCCTCGGCCATCGACGAGTACGACCATGCCAACAACGCCGAGTACCTGCGCTGGATCGAGCGGGTGAGCTGGGCCCACTCCGACGCCCTGGGGCTGACCCTCGAGCGCTACCGGGAGCTGGATCGCGGCATGGCGGTGCATCGCCACGAGCTGGACTACCTGGCCCCGGCCTTCGAGGGCGACCGCCTGGCCCTGGCCACCTGGATCATCGCCGACGACAGCCGCCTGACCCTGACCCGCCGCTTCCAGCTGGTCCGCCCCGCCGATGGCCGCACCCTGCTCAAGGCCCGCACCCGCTTCGCCTGCATCGAGCTCTCCAGCGGCCGCCCGCGGCGCCTGCCGGAGGAGTACCGGCGAATCTACGGCGAGGCCGCCGTCGCCGAGTGACCCCGGTCGCCTTGCGGTGGGCTGCGCGTTACCATAGCCGTCATTTACGAACAGCAGAGTCCGCCTACCCCATGAGTGCAGCTTCCGAGAAGACCCGCGTTCTCACCGGCATCACCACCACCGGTACTCCCCACCTGGGCAACTACGTCGGCGCCATCAAGCCCGCCATCGAGGCGAGCCAGGACCCGACCGTGCAGTCCTACTACTTCCTCGCCGACCTGCATGCGCTGATCAAGTGCCAGGAGCCCGGGCGCGTCCAGGAGTCGCGCCTGGAGATCGCCGCCACCTGGCTGGCGCTGGGGCTGGATACCGACAACGCCATCTTCTACCAGCAGTCCGATATCCCCGAGATCCCGGAGCTGACCTGGATGCTCTCCTGCGTCTGCGCCAAGGGGCTGATGAACCGCGCCCACGCCTACAAGGCGGCGGTAGCGGAGAACGAGGCCGCCGGCAACCAGGACCCCGACAAGGGCATCACCATGGGCCTGTTCGGCTACCCGGTGCTGATGGCCGCCGATATCCTGATGTTCAACGCCAACCGGGTGCCGGTGGGCCGCGACCAGATCCAGCATATCGAGATGGCCCGGGATATCGCCGGGCGCTTCAACCACCTCTACAAGGGCGACTACTTCACCCAGCCCGAGGCGGTGGTCGACGATAACGTGGCGGTGCTCAACGGCCTGGACGGCCGCAAGATGTCCAAGAGCTACAACAACACCATCCCGCTCTTCGCCCCCGAGAAGAAGCTCCTGAAGCTGGTGCGCAAGATCAAGACCAACTCCCTGGAGCCCGGCGAGCCCAAGGACCCCGAGACCTGCACTCTGTTCCAGATCTACTCCGCCTTCGCCACGGCGGAGGCGACCGCCGCCATGCGCATCGAGTACGAGAACGGCATCGGCTGGGGCGAGGCCAAGAATCGTCTCTTCGAGACCCTCAACGAGCAGCTGCGCGAGCCCCGGGAGCGCTACCAGGCGCTGCTGGAGGACCCGGGCCATATCGAGGCGGTGCTGAAGAAGGGCGCCGAACGCGCCCGGGAAGAGGCGGCGCCGACCATGGATCGCCTGCGCCAGGCGGTAGGGCTGGGCCGCTTCGTCTAGGGCGATGCCCGTGGCGAGACCGGAAGGGGCCTTTCGGCCCCTTCTTCGTGTCGAGGCGATGGCGGATGGATCAGGTTTCTTTTATATTCTATAAAGTTATTAATATTTTATTTTAAATTTCTTTATGTTCTTTGCTTAGATGATTAGCATGCTCGCTCTATGGGGCCCCAGAGCCCCCTGACCGACTTCGAGAGAGCCTGCCATGAGTGAACTCGCCCTGACCCGACGCTCCCGACTTTCCGTGCCCGCGGTGGCCACCGGCGCCCTGCTGCTGGGGGCCCTGGCCGTGGGGGCCGCCTTCGGCGCCCGTATCGGCGCCCTGATGGTGATCGGCGGCCTGCTGGGCATGGTGCTCTACCATGCCGCCTTCGGCTTCACCGCCGCCTGGCGGGTCTTTATCACCGAGCGCCGCGGCCGCGGCCTGCGCGCCCAGATGGTGATGCTGGCCATCGCCGTGCTGCTCTTCTTCCCCGCCCTGGGGGCCGGCACCCTGTTCGGCACCGAGGTGAGTGGCTATGTGGCCCCTGTAGGTGTCTCGGTGATCTTCGGCGCCTTCCTGTTCGGCATCGGCATGCAGCTGGGCGGCGGCTGCGCCTCCGGCACCCTTTTCACCGCCGGCGGCGGCAACGCCCGCATGCTGATCACCCTGCTGTTCTTCGTGGTGGGCTCGGTGATCGGCACCGCCCACTTCGCCTGGTGGCAGAGCCTGCCCGCCCTGCAGCCGGTCTCCCTGGTGCAGACCGCCGGCGTGGGCGGAGGCATCGCGGTGAGCCTGGCGCTCTTCGCCGCCATCGCCGCCTTCACCCTGGTGATGGAGAAGCGCCGCCATGGCCAGCTGGAGCAGACGCCCCGCATCGACGCCGGCAACCGCCGCTGGCTCACCGGCCCCTGGCCGCTGCTGTTCGGCGCCGTGGCCCTGGCCCTGCTCAACTACGCCACCCTGGCCCTGGCCGGCCGCCCCTGGGGCGTCACTGGCGCCTTCGCCCTCTGGGGCGCCAAGGGCTTCGAATTCCTGGGCGGCGACGTGACCGGCTGGGGCTACTGGCAGGCGCCGGGCAACGCCGCGGCGCTGCAGGCCAGCGTGTGGAGCGATATCACCACGGTGATGAACGTCGGCATCATGGTCGGCGCCCTGGTGGCGGCCTCCCTGGCCGGGCGCTTCGCTCCCAACTTCCGCATCCCGGCCAAGTCGGTGCTGGCGGCGGTGATCGGCGGCATCATGCTCGGCTACGGCGCCCGCCTGGCCTTCGGCTGCAATATCGGCGCCTACTTCGGCGGCATCGCCTCCGGCAGCCTGCACGGCTGGGTGTGGCTCATCGCCGCCTTCGCCGGCAACATGCTCGGTGTGCGCCTGCGGCCCCTCTTCTTCGAGGGCGAGGCGGGCCGCCAGCCGGTGGCCAAGGGCTGCTGAGCCCGCCCCGCGGCTGGCGGATACGCCCCGTGAACTGCGCCCCGGCCTCGGCCGGGGCGCGGTCGTTTCGGGCATGGTAGAGTGCTGACGAGGCGCCGTCAGAGCGCCAACGGCCCGTTCCAGTTACCGCAACCGAGAGCAGAGATGACCACCGACAAGCGCCCTCTCTATATTCCCTATGCCGGCCCTCCGCTGCTGGAGATGCCGCTGCTCAACAAGGGCAGCGCCTTCATCCAGGAGGAGCGCATCGAGTTCAACCTGATCGGGCTTCTGCCCCAGTGCGTGGAGTCCATCGAGGAGCAGCTCGAGCGGGCCTACCGCCAGTACCAGCAGTGCCAGACCGACCTGGACAAGCACATCTACCTGCGCGCCATCCAGGATGACAACGAGACCCTCTACTTCCGCATGGTCTCCGAGCACCTGGAGGAGATGCTGCCGATCATCTACACGCCCACCGTGGGCAAGGCGTGCCAGGAGTTCTCCAATATCTACCGCAACCACCGCGGCCTCTTTATCGCCTATCCGGATCGCCACCGCATGGACGACATCCTGCGCAGCGCCACCAAGGGGCAGGTGAAGGTGATCGTGGTCACCGACGGCGAGCGCATCCTGGGCCTGGGCGACCAGGGCATCGGCGGCATGGGCATCCCCATCGGCAAGCTGGCGCTCTACACCGCCTGCGGCGGCATCAGCCCCGCCTATACGCTGCCGATCATGCTCGACGTGGGCACCAACAACCAGGCGCTGCTGGATGACCCCATGTACATGGGGTGGCGCCATCCGCGTATCTCCCAGGAGGAGTACGATGAGTTCATCGACACCTTCATCACGGCGGTGAAGCGCCGCTGGCCCGAGGTGCTGCTGCAGTTCGAGGACTTCGCCCAGGCCAACGCCGTGCCGCTGCTCGAGCGCTATCGTAACGAACTCTGCTGCTTCAACGACGACGTCCAGGGCACGGCGGCGGTGGTGGTGGGCACCCTGATGGCGGCCTGCCAGGCCCGCGAGGAGGGCATCGGCCAGCAGCGGGTGGTCTTCGTGGGGGCGGGCTCCGCCGGCTGCGGCATCGCCGAGCAGGTGGTGGTGGCCATGCAGGCCGAGGGGCTCACCGAGAAGGAGGCCCGGGCGCGGATCTTCATGGTGGACCGGGAGGGGCTGGTGACCTCGGACCAGACCTGGCTGCGGGACTTCCAGGCGCGCCTGGCCCACGACCCGGCCCTTACCGAGGGTTGGCAGGGCCAGGGCCTGGTGGAGACGATTCGCCGGATTCAGCCCACGGTGCTGATCGGGGTCTGCGGGCGGCCGGGCATCTTCACCGAGGAGGTGGTGCGCACCATGCATGCGGGCTGTGAAACGCCGGTGATCATGCCGCTCTCCAACCCCACCTCCCAGGCGGAGGCGCTGCCCGAGGACGTGATCCGCTGGACCGACGGTGCGGCCCTGGTGGCCACCGGCAGCCCCTTCCCGCCGGTGGAGCATGGGGGGCGCAGCTACCCCATCGCCCAGTGCAACAACGCCTATATCTTCCCCGGCATCGGCCTGGGGGTGGTGGCGGCCGAGGCGCGGCGGGTCACCGACGACATGCTGATGGCGGCCTCCCGGGCGCTGGCCCGGGAGGCGCCCATCGTCAAGGAGGGGGAGGGGGCGCTGCTGCCGCCGCTGACCCGGATACGTGAGCTCTCCAAGGCGATCGCCTTCGATGTGGCCGCCCAGGCCCAGGGGGAGGGCGTGGCGCTGAAGACCGACGGCCTCAAGCTGCGTGCCTCCATCGAGCGCAACTGCTGGACGCCGGCGTATCGCACCTACCGCCGCCGCTCCTTCTGACGCACTATCCACTGAATTGAAAAAGGCCCTGCCGGGATACCCGGCAGGGCCTTTCGCCTTTCGGTGCCTTTCTAGGTGCCTTTCGCGGCAGGCCAGACTGCCTTAGGCGGCCCCACCTAGGCGGCCCCAATCATACGGCGCAGCACATAGTGCAGGATGCCGCCGTGGCGGTAGTACTCCAGCTCGTTGGCGGTATCGATGCGGCAGAGCGCCTCGAAGTGCTTCTCGCCCTTGTCGCTCTTGACCGTCACCTTCACCTTGCCGCCCGGGGTAAGCTCGGCGAGCCCCGCGATGGAGATCTCCTCGTCGCCGGTCAGGCCCAGGGTCTGGCGGCTCTCCCCCTCGGGGAACTGCAGCGGCACCACGCCCATGCCGATCAGGTTGGAGCGGTGGATGCGCTCGAAGGACTCGGCGATCACCGCCCGCACCCCGAGCAGGCGCGTGCCCTTGGCGGCCCAGTCGCGGCTGGAGCCGGTGCCATACTCCTTGCCGGCGATCACCACCAGCGGCGTGCCCTCCTCCTGATAGCGCATGGCGGCGTCGTAGATCGCCATCTGCTCACCGGAGGGCACGTGGCGGGTCTCGCCGCCCACCACGCCGTCGAGCATCTCGTTTCTGATGCGCACGTTGGCGAAGGTACCGCGCATCATGATCTCGTGGTTGCCGCGCCGGGAGCCGTAGGAGTTGAAGTCCACCGGCTTGATGCCGCGCTCCTGCAGGTAGCGCCCGGCGGGGCTGTCCGGCTTGATGCTGCCGGCCGGCGAGATATGGTCGGTGGTTACCGAGTCGCCGAGCATCGCCAGGATGCGCGCCTCCTGAACATCCTCGATGGCGTCGGGCGTCCGCCCCATGCCCTCGAAGAAGGGCGGGTGCTGGATATAGGTGGAATCCTCCGACCACTCGTAGACCTTGCTCTCGGGCACCTCGATGGCCTTCCAGGCGTCGTCGCCGTCGAACACCTCGGCGTACTCCTTGGAGAACATCTCGGTGTTGACCCGGGCCACCGCCTCGGCGATCTCCGCCTGGCTCGGCCAGATGTCCCTGAGGTAGACCGGTTCGCCGTCCTTGCCGGTGCCGATGGGGTCCTGCGTCAGGTCGCAGCGCACGTTGCCGGCCAGGGCGTAGGCCACCACCAGGGGCGGCGAGGCGAGCCAGTTGGTCTTGACCAGGGGGTGCACCCGGCCCTCGAAGTTGCGGTTGCCGGAGAGCACCGAGGCCACGGTGAGGTCGGCGTCCTCGATCGCCTTCTCGATGGCCTCGGGCAGGGGGCCGGAGTTGCCGATGCAGGTGGTGCAGCCGTAGCCCACCAGCTGGAAGCCCAGGGCGTCGAGGTCCTCGTTCAGGCCGGCGGCGGCCAGGTAGTCTGTGACCACCTTGGAGCCGGGGGCGAGGGAGGTCTTCACCCAGGGCTTGGTGGTCAGGCCTTTCTCGCGGGCCTTCCGGGCCAGCAGGCCGGCGGCCATCATCACGCTGGGGTTGGAGGTATTGGTGCAGGAGGTGATGGCGGCGATCACCACGGCGCCGGGGTCGAGGCGGAAGGCCTCGCCGTCGAGGTCCACCGCTTGACTGTCATGGTGCTCGTAGCTCTCCTCGACGCCGACCGCGGTCTGGCCGCCTTCGGAAAACAGCCGGCCCTTCTCCTCGGAGGAGGTGACCGGCTTGCCGTCGTCGGCCATGACCTTCTCGAAGGCCGCGCGCATGTCGCCGAGGGCCACGCGGTCCTGGGGGCGCTTGGGGCCGGCCAGGCTGGCCTCCACCTCGGTCATGTCCAGCGCCAGGGTGTCGCTGAAGATCGGCTCGTCGCCGGGCTCGCGCCACAGGCCCTGGGTCTTGCTGTAGGCCTCCACCAGGGCCACCTGGTCGTCGTCGCGGCCGGTCAGGCGCAGGTAGTTGAGGGTCTCGTCGTCCACCGGGAAGAAGCCGCAGGTGGCGCCGTACTCTGGGGCCATGTTGGCGATGGTGGCGCGGTCGGCCAGGGGCAGGTCCTTGAGGCCGTCGCCGTAGAACTCCACGAACTTGCCCACCACGCCCTTCTTGCGCAGCATCTCGGTGACGGTGAGCACCAGGTCGGTGGCGGTGATGCCCTCGCGCAGCTTGCCGGTGAGCTTGAAGCCGATCACCTCGGGAATCAGCATGGAGACCGGCTGGCCGAGCATGGCGGCCTCGGCCTCGATGCCGCCCACGCCCCAGCCCAGTACGCCCAGGCCGTTGATCATGGTGGTGTGGGAGTCGGTGCCCACCAGGGTGTCGGGGTAGGCGAAGGTCTTGCCGTCCTCCTCCTTGGTCCAGACCGTCTGGCCCAGGTACTCCAGGTTGACCTGGTGGCAGATGCCGGTGCCGGGCGGCACCACCCGGAAGTTGTCGAAGGCCTGCTGGCCCCAGCGCAGGAACTCGTAGCGTTCGCGGTTGCGCTCCATCTCGATGGCGACGTTGTCCCGAAACGCCGTCGCGTTGCCGAACTTGTCCACCATCACCGAGTGGTCGATGACCAGGTCCACCGGGGAGAGCGGGTTGATGCGGGCGGGGTCCTCGCCCAGTGACTCCACCGCGGCGCGCATGGAGGCAAGGTCCACCACCCCGGGCACCCCGGTGAAGTCCTGCATCAGCACCCGGGCCGGGCGGTAGCCGATCTCGCGGTCGGAGCGGGCCTCCTTCTGCCAGTCCACCAGCGCCTGCATGTCCTCCCGGGCGACGCTCTCGTCATCGGCGAAGCGCAGCTGGTTCTCCAGCAGGATCTTGAGGGTCTTGGGCAGCCGCTCGATGCTGCCCAGCGCCTGGGCGGCCTCGGGCAGGCTGTAGTAGTGATAGGTCCTGCCGCCCACCTCGAGGGTCTTGAGGGTATCGGGGGTCGCGTCGGTGCTCATCGGTGTCCTCCTCATCGCGGAGAGTGAACGAACCTTCCTGGTATCCATAGGACATGGTCATGATAGGCTGCGTTTTCAACCGCTGCCCGTCAGGCCGCTTGAAACGGTGACGCCGGGCCGCCATCTTCCATGGCAAGGGCCATCCTAGGATGGCATCGTCCCGTGACAGGCCGACGACGGCCGGGGAGTCTGCATGCACGAAGAGTCACTGAGCCCGCGGCGGGTGCGCTGCCCCTACTGCGATGCCCCCTTCGACCTGCTGCTGGACCCCTCCCAGGGCAGCCAGCTCACCTGGGAGGACTGCCACGTCTGCTGCGCGCCGATCCAGGTGCGCATCGACGCCGACACCGTCGACCCGGAGGCGCTGACGGTGACCCTGGGGCGCGACGACGAGGTGCTGTAGTCCGGCCGCATCAGCGAAAAGGCGTCCGGAACAGCCCCGAGCGCTGCTGCCGGCGGCGATAGCCCTGCGCTATGGTGCCGCTCACCGCGCCCGGATCCCGGCGCGGGCTGCTACAATGGCGCCACTTCAGAACCTGAACGTTATCCACGAGGTGTCTTCCATGAGCGATGTGCGTCACGAACGCCTGATCATCCTGGGCTCGGGCCCGGCCGGCTATACCGCCGCGGTCTATGCGGCCCGTGCCAACCTGAAGCCGCTGCTGATCACCGGGATGCAGGCGGGTGGCCAGCTGACCACCACCACCGACGTGGACAACTGGCCCGGCGACGACGCCGGCGTGCAGGGGCCGGAGCTGATGGAGCGCATGAAGCGCCACGCCGAGCGCTTCGACACCGAGGTGCTCTTCGACCATATCCACGAGGTGGAGCTGCGCCAGCGGCCCTTCACCCTCAAGGGCGACAACGGCACCTACACCTGCGATGCCCTGATCATCGCCACTGGGGCCAGCGCCCGCTACCTGGGGCTGCCCTCGGAGCAGCAGTTCATGGGCCAGGGGGTCTCCGCCTGCGCGACCTGCGACGGCTTCTTCTACCGCAACCAGGAGGTGGTGGTGGTGGGCGGCGGCAATACCGCCGTGGAGGAGGCGCTCTATCTGGCCAACATCGCCTCGAAGGTGACCCTGGTGCACCGCCGCGACAGCCTGCGCGCCGAGAAGATCCTCCAGGACAAGCTGTTCGAGAAGGCCGAGAACGGCAACGTGGTGCTGGAGTGGAACCACACCCTGGAGGAGGTGCTGGGCGACAACAGCGGCGTGACCGGGGTGCGCCTGACGTCCACGCTGACCGGCGAGACCAAGGAGCTCCAGGCGCCCGGCGTGTTCATCGCCATCGGCCACAGCCCCAACACCGGCATCTTCGAGGGGCAGCTTGCGATGAACGGCGGCTACATCAAGGTGCAGTCCGGCCTCGAGGGCAACGCCACCGCCACCAGCGTGCCGGGCGTCTTCGCCGCCGGCGACGTTATGGACCACGTCTACCGCCAGGCCATCACCTCCGCCGGCAGCGGCTGCATGGCCGCCCTGGACGCCGAGCGCTACCTGGACGAGTTATAAACCCTCAATAGTGCGGCGGCACCTCGTCCTCGGGGCGAGGTGTCATCGCATCGCCCTCCTGCAGCGCCCGCTGCTGCTCACGAATCTTCTCCTGCATCAGGTCGTTGATGCGCTCCAGTGTCGCCAGGCGCCGCTCCTGGGCGGCCACCGCCTGGTCCAGGGTGTCCAGCCAGTGCTCCTGGTAGGCGATACGGCTCTCCAGCGCCTCCAGGCGCGCCATCAGGTCGAGGGACGCCCGATCGGCGCCCATGTTAGAATCACTTCGTTGCGTGTCACCGTTCATCGTGGCACCACCTCCAGAACGTTATCGTCCAGTATCCACCAACAAGAGAGTCATTCGAGTCCATGAATCGAAAGGTCATGTTTCGCTGCACCCTGGTCAGCCTGCTGCTGGCCGCCCCCGCGCCCCTGTTGATCGCCCTCTTTGTTCACCTCGCCGGCGGGGAGCTTGCCGAGGCGCTGTTCGCGAGCCTCGAGATCGGCGGCGTCGCCGTGGTCTATGCCGCCGCCGCCCTGGCGGTCTTCCTGCTGCTGCTTCTCGCCACCCTGGCGGTCAACGTGCTCACCCCGCAGCTGGTCAACCTGGCCGAGGTCGAGAACGACGATCGCGAGATCGGCGAGGTGAAGTGGTTCAACGTCAACAAGGGCTACGGCTTCATCACCCGCGACAGCGGTGAGGATGTCTTCGTCCACTTCCGCGCCATCCGCGGCCGCGGCCATCGCACCCTGGCCGAGGGGCAGAAGGTCCGCTATCACATCATCGAAAATGAAAGAGGGCTTCAGGCCGATGATGTGACGGTGATCACCTGATCTTCGTCGCCTGCCGTCGGTCCTGATAACAGCGCCCCGCCTTCGTGCGGGGCGCTGTCGTTACGAGGCCTGCGGGGTGCGGAATGGCCGCTCAGTGGCCCGAGTCGGGCCAGTGGAGCTCTTCCTCGCTGCCGTCGGGCAGCACCTGGAGGAAGCGGTCCGGATCGTCGCCGGGCTGCCAGCCGCCCAGGGAGCAGCGCACCTCGCAGCCGAGCCGGGCGGCGGCAGACCGGGCGCAGGCGGCGTCGCTCTCCCAGGGGGTGGCGGGGCTGTCGAACCAGAGGCTGGCGTAGCCGTCGGCGGCCTTCTCCACCAGCAGCACAGGGATCTCGCTCCCCTCGTGGTGGCCGCGGGTGCGCCACTTGCCCTTGCCGGCGGGGGCCAGGGGCTCGGCGCCGATGGCGGCGCCGAGCCAGTCGCTCACCCCTTCGATGGGGGCCTTGGCCAGGTAGATCTCGATATCGGGGTAGCGCGGTTGGCTATCGGGGGTCATGGATGCCTCAGGGTCGGGCGCTGCCGTTGACGAACAGGTGGGTGAGGATCGCCTCGTAGACCCGGCTCAGCTCATCCAGGTCGGCGGCGCGGATGCGCTCGTTGACCTGATGGATGGTGGCGTTGAGGGGCCCCAGTTCCACCACCTGGCTGCCCAGGGTGGCGATAAAGCGGCCATCCGAGGTGCCACCGCTGGTCGACAGCTCCGGACGGTGCCCGGTGACCTGCTCCACGCCGAGCACGGCGGCCTCCACCAGCTCGCCCTCGGCGGTGAGGAAGGGCTCGCCGTTGAGGGTCCAGTCAAGCTCGTACTCCAGGCCGTGGGCGTCGAGGATCGCCTCGGTGCGAGCGCGGAGCTCCTCGTGGGTCACCTCGGTGGAGAAGCGGAAGTTGAAGACCACCTCCACCTCGCCGGGAATGACGTTGGTGGCGCCGGTGCCCGCGCGGAAGTTCGAGACCTGGAAGCTGGTGGCGGGGAAGAAGTCGTTGCCGCCGTCCCAGTGCTCCCGGGTCAGGGCGTCCAGGGCCGGCATCGCCTGATGGATGGGGTTGCGTGCCAGGTGGGGGTAGGCCACGTGGCCCTGGACCCCCTTGATGTGCAGCACGCCGCCCAGGGAGCCGCGCCGGCCGTTCTTGATCACGTCGCCCAGCCGGGCGGTGGAGGAGGGCTCGCCGACGATGCAGTAGTCGAGGCGCTCGTGACGCTCGCGCAGGTGCTCGACCACGGCGCGAGTGCCGTCCACCGCGGGCCCCTCCTCGTCGGAGGTGATCAGAAAGCCGATCTGGCCGTGGTGGTCCGGATGTGCCGCCAGGAAGCGCTCCACCGCGGTGACCATGGCCGCCAGGCTCCCCTTCATGTCGGCGGCGCCGCGGCCGCGCAGCATGCCCTCATCGTCGATGCAGGGCTCGAAGGGGGGGTAGTCCCAGCGGGTGTGGGGGCCGCTCGGCACCACGTCGGTATGGCCGGCGAAGGCCAGCAGGGGGCCGTGGTGGCCCCGGGTGGCCCAGAAGTTCTCCACGTCGCCGAAGGGCAGGCGCTCCACGCGGAAACCGAGCGCCTCCAGGCGCTCGATCATCAGCGCCTGGCAGCCCAGGTCGTCCGGCGTCACCGAGGGGCGGCGCAGCAGCTCGAAGGCGAGCTGCAGGGTGGGCGAGAGGCCGGCGGGATCAGTTGTGGGCATGCAGCGCCTCGTTGAGCGCGATGGCGCTCTTGTTGGTCAGGCACTCGATGCGGCCGTTCTGGGAGTTGCGGCGCAGCAGCAGGTCGTCCTGCCCGGCCAGCTCGCGGGCGGCCACGGTCCTGACCTCCTGGCCCTGGTCGTCGAGCAGGGTGACCTTGGCGCCGGCGGTGAGGTAGAGGCCCGCCTCCACGGTGCAGCGGTCACCCAGGGGGATGCCGATGCCGGCGTTGGCGCCGATCAGGCAGCCCTCGCCCACCTTGATGACGATGTTGCCGCCGCCGGAGAGGGTGCCCATGGTGGAGCAGCCGCCGCCGAGATCCGAGCCCTTGCCGACCATGACGCCGGCGGAGATGCGGCCCTCGATCATGCCGGGACCTTCGGTGCCGGCATTGAAGTTGACGAAGCCCTCGTGCATCACGGTGGTGCCCTCGCCCAGGTAGGCGCCCAGGCGCACCCGGGCGGTGTCGCCGATGCGCACGCCGCCGGGCACCACGTAGTCGGTCATCTTCGGGAACTTGTCGACGCAGTCCACGGAGAGGGTGCGGCCGGCCAGGCGCGCCTTGAGGCGGCGGGCGGGGAGCTCCTGGACGTCGATGGGACCCTCGCTGGTCCAGGCCACGTTGCGCAGCAGGCCGAACATGCCGGTGAGGTCCAGGCCATGGGGCTTGACCAGGCGGTGGGAGAGCAGGTGCAGCTTGAGATAGACCTCCGGGGCCGTCTCGGGGGCGTCGTCCTTCTCCAGGAACATGGCGACCAGGGGGCGCTGGCTGGCGGCGAAGGCCTCGGCCAGCTCCGCCTGGTCGGCGTGGCCGGCCTCGCGCAGGGCGCTGGCGAGCTCGGCGCACTGTTCGGGCAGGAAGCTCACCGCGGCGTTGCCGGCGGGGGCGTCCAGTGCCTTGGCGGCGGCCTTGACCAGGCCGGCGTCGGGGTTGAGCAGCGGGGCCGGGTAGTAGACTTCCAGCCAGTCGCCCTGAGTGTTCTGGGTGCCGATACCGAGTGCAAAGCTGAGCATGTCTGTGTCCTTGTGGAGGTGGCGTGTCTTGTGGGGGCAGGCCGCCGGCGTCTCGGCGGCCTGCCATAATCGGGTGACCTAGCCCTGCAGGTCGTCGTAGTCGCCGTCGCGGTAGCCGACGAGGATCTCGTCGCCGGTGTCGAGCAGCGGGCGCTTGAGCAGGGTGGGGTTGGCGAGCAGCAGTTCGCGGGCGCTGTTGGCGTCCACCCCCTGCTTCTGCTCGTCCGGGAGATTGCGCCAGGTGGTGCTGCGCTTGTTGAGCGCCTCCACCACCGGCACCTTCTCGAGCAGGTGTTCGAGCAGGGCCGCGGAGAGACCATCCTCGCGCAGGTCGTGGAACTGGTAGGGGATGCCGGAGCCGTCCATCGCCTTGCGCGCCTTGCGGCAGGTGTCGCAGTTCTTGATGCCGTACAGGGTGAACATCACAGCCTCCTTTCGATAAAGCGGCGAATGCGCCGGGCAGCCTCGACCGTGGCGTCGACCTCGGCCACCAGCGCCAGGCGGACCCTGCCGCTGCCGGGGTTGGTGCCGTTGGCGCCTGGACGCCCCATCCTGTCGTCGGCAGCGGGACGACCCATATAGCTACCGGGCAGCACGCTGACGTGCTCCTCGGCGAAGAGCGCCCGGGTAAAGGCCTCGTCGTCGCCACCGGGCACCGCCGGCCACAGGTAGAAGCTCGCCTCCGGGGTGGGGAACGCCAGCACCGGGGCGAGAATCTCGGTCACCGCGGCGAACTTCTCGCGGTAGGCGTCGCGATTGGCGCGCACGTGGGCCTCGTCGTTCCAGGCGGTGATCGAGGCGCGCTGTACCGGCAGGGCCATGGCGCAGCCGTGATAGGTACGATAGCGCTTGAAGGGGGTGATCAGGTCGGCGTCGCCGGCCACGAAGCCGGAGCGTAGCCCCGGCAGGTTGGAGCGCTTGGAGAGCGAGTGGAACACCAGGCAGCGGCGGTAGTCGTGGCGGCCGAGCGCCGCGCAGGCCTCGAGCAGCCCCGGCGGCGGGGCGGCCTCGTCCAGGTAGAGCTCCGAATAGCATTCGTCCGAGGCGATGATGAAGTCATGCTCGTCGGCCAGCCGGATCAGCTTCTGGAACTCGGCCAGGGGCGTCACCGCGCCGGTGGGGTTGCCCGGGGAGCAGAGGAAGAGGATCTGCACCTCCCGCCAGGTCTCGGCGGGCACGGCGTCGAGGTCGGGGCGAAAGCCGTTCTCGGCGGTGCAGTCCAGATAGAGGGGCGTGCCGCCGGCGAGCAGGGTGGCGCCCTCGTAGATCTGGTAGAAGGGGTTGGGCATCGCCACCCGGGCGGGGCGGGTGCGGTCGAGTGCCGCCTGGACGAAGGCGAAGATCGCCTCCCGGGTGCCGTTGACCGGCAGCACCTGGCGTTCGGGGTCGAGACCCGCCAGGCCGAAGCGTCGCGTCGCCCAGCCGGCGATCGCCTGGCGCAGCTCGGGAAGCCCGGCGGTGGCGGGGTAGCGGGCGAACTCGGCCTGGTGCTCGACCAGGGTGGCCAGCGCCGCGGGGTAGGGGGCGTGCTGGGGCTCACCGATGGTCAGCGGCACGTGGGCCAGCCCCTCGGGGGGCGTCACGCCGGCCTTGAGGGCGGCGAGCTTCTCGAAGGGGTAGGGCTTGAGGGCGTCGAGATCGGGGTTCATGGCTGTCCAGGCGCGCCTCGCTGGCCGTGGCCTCGGGCGTCGTTGTCGTGTGCGGAGGGGGCTCGATTATAGGGAAGGCCGCAGAAGGCCTCAAACGCCGCTACCCTGAGACGTCCAGCACTTCCACCAAGCGCTCGCGCAGGCGCGCCTGGCGCTCGGGGTCGGTGAGGGGCTCCCCGGCCTTGGTGGTGATGAAGAAGACGTCCTCCACCTTCTCGCCCAGGGTGGCGATCTTGGCCGCCGAGAGGGCGATGTCCTGCTCCATGAAGATGCGCCCCACCCGGGCCAGCAGGCCGGGGCGGTCCGGGGCGATCAGTTCCAGCAGGGTGCGCTCGTTGGCCGGGTCCTGCTCGATGATCACCTCGGTGGGGACCCGGAAGTGGCGCAGCTGGCGCGGGGTGTGGCGGGTGACGATCTCCGGGTAGTCGTCCGGGTCGTCGAGCTCCTCCACCAGGTGGGCGCAGATCTCCTCGATGCGGGCCGGGTCGTGGATGGCGCGCCCCTGGTCGTCCAGGACGATGAAGGTGTTCAGCGTCCAGTCGTTGCTGGAGGTGGCGATGCGGGCGTCGTGGATCGAGAGCCCGAGCTGGTCCAGGGCGGCGGCGGTGGCGGCGAAGAGGTCGTCCACCGAGCGGGTGTGGATGAAGACCTTGGTGCCGCCCTCGGCCATGTCCTCGGCGGGAGCGCTGATCAGGATCAGCGGCAGCTGGCTGTCGCCGTGGGCGAGAATGCCCTGGGTCTGCCAGGCGATCTCGCTGGGCGCATACTGCAGGAAGTACTCCTCCCCCAGGGACTCCCAGAGCCGCTCCACCCGGGCCATGTCGGCGCCTACCGAGGCGAGCAGCGAGAGCGCCTCGTCGCGGGTCTCGTTGACCCAGTCGTCGCGCTCCAGGGGGTTCTCCAGGCCGCGGCGCAGGGCGCGCTTGGCCTCGCCGTGGAGCTGGCGCAGCAGGGTGGCGCGCCAGCCGTTCCAGAGCGTGGGGTTGGTGGCGTTGATATCCGCCACGGTGAGCACATAGAGGTAGTCGAGGCGGGTCTCGTCGCCCACCAGGCGGGCGAAGTCGGCGATCACGTCCGGGTCGCTGATGTCCCGCTTCTGGGCCACCATGGACATGGTGAGGTGGTGCTCCACCAGCCAGCTCACCAGGCGGGTGTCCCGGCCGGAGAGACCGTGGCGCTCGGCGAAGGCCTCGACATCCCGGGCGCCGAGGATCGAGTGGTCGCCGCCGCGCCCCTTGCCGATATCGTGGAAGAGGCCGGCGATCCACAGGAGCTCCAGCTTGGGCAGCTGGTGAACCAGGTTGGCGGCCACTGGGAACTCCTCCCTGGCCGCCGGCTTGCGGAAGCCGTGGATGAACTTCAGCAGCCGCAGGGTGTGGGCGTCCACGGTGTAGATATGGAAGAGGTCGTGCTGCATCAGCCCCACGGCGCGGCCGAACTCCGGCAGGTACTTGCCGAGCACGCCGTAGCGGTTCATGCGCCTGAGCTGGCGGGCCACATTGCCGCCGGAGCGCAGCAGCGCCATGAACAGGCTCTGGTGGCGGACGTCATCCCGGTAGAGGTCGTCGATCAGGTGGCGGTGGTCGCGGATCAGGCGGATGGTGTCGGCCCGCACCCCCTCGATCTCCGGGTGTTCGGCCATCAGCAGGAAGAGCTCGAGCAGCGCCGCGGGGCGGTCCCGGAAGACGCTGCGGGAGCGCGCCTGGATATAGCCACCCTTGATCTCGAAGCGGTCGTTGAGCGGCGTGGTCTCCAGCGCCTCGCCGGCGTGCAGGATCACCTCGTCGAAGTGCTGCAGCAGCATGTCATTGAGGCCGGCCAGGGCCGTCACGTGGCGATAGTAGCGCTTCATGAACTGCTCGACGGCCAGGCGCTCCGGGGTGTCGCGGAAGCCGAACAGCTCGGCGATGGTGCGCTGGTGGTCGAAGAGCAGACGGTCCTCGGCGCGGCCGGTCAGCATGTGCAGGGCGTAGCGCACCTGCCACAGGAAGGCCTGGCCCTGGCTGAGGATGCGCAGCTCGGGGTCGTTCATGAAGCCCTCGGCCACCAGGTCCTCGTAGCGCTGGCTGCCGAAGTGGCGCTTGGCCACCCAGCCGATCATCTGGATGTCGCGCAGCCCCCCGGGGGAGCTCTTGATGTTGGGCTCCAGGTGGTACTCGGAGTTGTTGAAGCGGCGGTGGCGGCTGATCTGCTCCTGCCACTTGGCCTCGAAGAAGCGGTCGGCGGGCCACAGCCGCTCGGGCGCCAGGCGCGCCTTCATCGCCTCGCGCAGGCGCTCGGGGCCAGCTACGGTGCGGCTCTCCAGCAGGTTGGTGATCACCGTGACGTCGCTTTCCGCCTCCCGGACGCAGTCGTTGAGCGAGCGCACGCTGTGGCCGATCTCCAGGCCGATATCCCAGAGAAAGGTGATAAAGGCGGTGAGCGGCTCCCGATAGGGAGCGTCGTCGTCCTGCTCGAGCAGCAGCAGCAGGTCGACGTCGGAGTGGGGGTGCAGCTCGCCGCGGCCGTAGCCGCCCACGGCAAGCAGCGCCAGGCCCTCACCCTCGGGCCACTCATGCTGCTCCCAGGCTACCGCCAGCAGCCGGTCCAGGCACCAGGCGCGACCGTGGATGAGGTCGCGGATATCGGCGCCTTCCCGGAAACGCGCGTCGAGCCGGGCCTGGATCTCGCGCAGCGCCGCCTTGAAGGGGGCGATGGGCGAGCGGCTGCCGGCGAGCTCCGCGCGAAACGCCTCGACGTCGAACAGGCTCTCGTCGGGGGCGAAGCGGTAGTGGTGGAGCAGCATGGGCTCAGCGCTCCAGGAAAGAGAGGTCTTCGTCGCTGCGTGCGGTCAGCACCTCGACGCCGCTCTCGGTGACCAGCAGGGTGTGCTCCCACTGGGCCGTGAGGCTGCGGTCCTTGGTGACCGCGGTCCAGCCGTCGCGCAGTACCTTGGTGCGGTGGTCGCCGACGTTGATCATGGGCTCGATGGTGAAGCACATGCCGGCCTCGAGGGCGATATCCGCCTCCGGGGCGTAGCCGTCGTAGTGCAGCACCTGGGGGTCCTCGTGGAAGCCGGCGCCGATGCCGTGGCCGCAGAAGTCGCGCACCACCGAGTAGCCGTTGGCCTCGGCGTGGCTCTGGATGGCCCGGGCAAGCGTGGAGAGGCGCGCGCCCGGGCGCACCAGGGCGATGCTGCGGTAGAGGCACTCCTGGGTGACCCGGCAGAGCCGCTCGCCCTGGATGGTCTCGCCGATCACGAACATCACGCTGGAGTCGCCGTGGTAGCCGTCGGCGGTCCTCACGGTGATGTCGAGGTTCATGATGTCGCCCTTCTTCAGCTTCTTGCCGTCGTCGGGGATGCCGTGGCAGACCACATGGTTGATGGAGGTGCAGACCGATTTGGGGAAGCCGTGGTAGTTGAGGGGCGCCGGGGTGGAGCCCAGCTCGTCGACGATATAGTCGTGGCAGCGGCGGTCGATCTCGCCGGTGCTGATGCCGGCCTTGACGAAGGGGGTGATCATCTCGATCACGCTGGCGGCCTGGCGGCCCGCCTCGCGCATCTTCTCGATCTCGTCGGGCGTCTTGATGGGTACGTTCATGGAATCTCGAAGCTAGGGTGGGGTCGCCTGGCGACTTCAACTTGCGGATGATCCATGGTATAAAGCTGCGCGCCTTCCTGCAATCGCCCGACTCTCCTGCATCCCAATACGCTCAGGTTTTCGCGTACGGACGTCAGGGGCGTGGCGATCTCGACGGCGACAATCAACGTAACGCCTTGAAAACACACATGCACCGGCACATGGTCCCGGGTGCTGTCGTTGTCTCCTCGCGAGGCGCGGCGGTCGGATCCATGGGGTGCGTGGAGGCCTAACCCGATTTTCCAGGAGTCATCCATGGCACACGTCAACATGCGTGACCTGCTCAAGGCAGGCGCTCACTTCGGTCACCAGACCAAGTACTGGAACCCGAAGATGAGCAAGTTCATCTTCGGCGCCCGTAACAAGATCCACATCATCAACCTCGAGCACACCCTGCCGGCCCTCAACGAGGCGATCGACGTGGTCGAGAAGATGGCAGCGGCCAACAACAAGATCATGTTCGTTGGCACCAAGCGCAGCGCCAGCAAGATCATCAAGGAAGAAGCCAACCGCGTTGGCATGCCCTTCGTGAACCATCGCTGGCTCGGCGGCATGCTGACCAACTACAAGACCATCCGCGTCTCCATCAAGCGCCTCGGTGAGCTCGAGGCCATGCACCAGGACGGCACCTTCGAGAAGCTGACCAAGAAGGAAGTCCTGATGGCGACCCGCGAGCAGGCCAAGCTCGAGCGGTCCGTGGGTGGCATCAAGGAGATGGGCGGCCTGCCCGACGCCCTGTTCGTGATCGACGTCGACCACGAGCGCATCGCCATCAACGAGGCGAACAAGCTGGGCATCCCGGTCATCGGCGTGGTGGATACCAACTCCGACCCGGACGGCGTCGACTACGTGATCCCCGGCAACGATGACTCCATCCGTGCCATCCAGATCTACGTCAAGGCCATCGCCGACGCCTGTGCGCGTGCGAAGGAAGGTCGTCCCGACGAGTTCGTCGAAGTCACCGACGAGACCGTCCAGGAAAGCGACAGCGCCGCCGAGTGATCGCGGCCCGTCTGTCCGCTCGCCGGCGCCGGAGTGGCCGTCGCCACGGCGGTCGGACAGACGAGAAAGGGGGCCGAGGCCCCCTTTTTTCTCAGTATTCGCCGGATTCGTCCCTGAGACGGGTCCGCTATCCGTTGACACACAGATTCAGAGGTGAACCCCATGGCAGCTATCAGCGCCTCCCAGGTCAAGGAACTGCGCGAGCGTACCGGGCTCGGCATGATGGAGTGCAAGAAGGCCCTCACCGAGGCCGGCGGTGATATCGACGTCGCCATCGAGAACCTGCGCAAGAGCTCAGGCCTCAAGGCCGCCAAGAAGGCCGGCCGCACCGCCGCCGAAGGCACCGTGGTGACCCGCGTCGCCGAGGATGGCAGCTACGGCGTGATGGTCGAGATCAACTCCGAGACCGACTTCGTGGCCCGCGACGACAACTTCAAGGCCTTCGCCGACAAGATCGCCGACGCCTTCTTCGCCGCCAAGAGCGAAGACGTGGCCGCCGTGATGGCCGGTGACCTGGAGACCGCTCGCGAGCAGCTGGTCCAGAAGATCGGCGAGAACATCGGCGTGCGCCGCTGCGTGGTGGTCAATGCCGTCGAGGGTGGCCTGGTGGGCGAGTACGTCCACGGCGGCCGCATCGGCGTGCTGACCGTGCTGACCGGCGGCAACGCCGAGGTGGCCAAGGATATCGCCATGCACGTCGCCGCCATCAACCCGGCCGTGGCCCGCCCCGAGGACATGCCTCAGGAGCAGCTGGACCAGGAAAAGGAGATCATCCTCGCCCAGCCCGATATGGCCGGCAAGCCCGCCGAGATCGCCGAGAAGATGGTCCAGGGTCGCCTGAAGAAGTACCTGGCCGAGAACAGCCTGACCGAGCAGCCCTTCGTCAAGGATCCGAACCAGAGCGTTGCCCAGTTCGCCAAGGCGGCCGGCGGCGAGGTGGTCGGCTTCACCCGCTTCGAAGTGGGCGAGGGCATCGAGAAGGAAGAGGTCGACTTCGCCAAGGAAGTGATGGAACAGGCCAAGCGCAGCTAAGGTCACAGGTTCCTGCAGTACGATGGCGTGCGCGCAAGCGCACGCCTTCGCGTATTCGGCCGGTGCGTTCCGGCCACCCCGACATGCCACCGCTGATGCCAGGAGAGATGCCATGCCCACATCCGATCACGTCGAGTCGCCGGCCAAGGGCCGCGCCGAGAAGTCGAAGTACAAGCGAATTCTGCTCAAGCTCTCCGGTGAGGCGCTGATGGGCGAGCATGACTTCGGCATCGACCCCAAGGTGCTCGACCGCATGGCCCTGGAGATCGGCCAGCTGGTCGGTATCGGGGTCCAGGTCGGCATCGTGATCGGCGGCGGCAACCTGTTCCGCGGTGCCGCTCTCAACGAGGCGGGCATGGACCGGGTGACCGGTGATCATATGGGCATGCTGGCCACGGTGATGAACGCTCTGGCCATGCGCGATGCCCTGGAGCGCTCCAATATCCGCTCCCGGGTGATGTCCGCCATCCCCATGAGCGGCGTGGTGGAGCACTACGATCGCCGTACGGCCATCCGCTATCTCACCTCCGGAGATGTGGTACTGTTCTCCGCCGGTACCGGTAACCCCTTCTTCACCACCGACTCCGCGGCCTGCCTGCGCGGCATCGAGATCGATGCCGACGTGGTGGTCAAGGCCACCAAGGTGGATGGGGTCTACGACAAGGATCCGGTCAAGCACGACGACGCGGTCAAGTATGACCAGCTGAGCTACGACGACGCGCTGGACCAGAAGCTGGGGGTCATGGATTTGACCGCCATCTGCCTGGTGCGTGACCATGACATGCCGGTCCGCGTCTTCAATATGAACAAGCCCGGCGCCCTGCTCAACCTGGTGGTGGGCGGCGAAGAAGGCACGCTGATAGACAGAGGTTGACACCGTGATCAATGACATCAAGAAGGATGCGGAATCCCGCATGAAGAAGAGCGTGGACGCTCTGCATGGCAACCTGAACAAGATCCGTACCGGTCGCGCCCACTCCAGCATCCTGGATGCGGTGACCGTCGACTACTACGGCAGCCAGGTGCCCCTGAACCAGGTCGCCAACATCAACACCGAGGATGCCCGCACCCTCTCCGTGGTGCCCTGGGAGCAGAGCATGGTGCCCAAGGTCGAGAAGGCGATCATGACCTCCGACCTGGGCCTCAACCCCTCCACCGCCGGCAACAACATCCGCGTGCCGATGCCAATGCTCACCGAGGAGACCCGCAAGGGCTACATCAAGCAGGCCCGCCAGGAGGCGGAGAATGCTCGGGTGGCGGTGCGCAACGTGCGTCGCGACGCCAACGGTGACGTCAAGGCCCTGCTCAAGGAGAAGGAGATCACCGAGGACGAGCAGCGCCAGGCCGAGGATGCGATCCAGAAGCTGACCGACAAGTACATCGCCGAGATCGACAAGACGCTGGAGCTGAAGGAACAGGATCTGATGCAGATCTGAGCAAGTTCGGGGCCGCCAGGAGGGCGGCCTCCTGCCTTCTCATTCACTCCCCCCGATGCGAGACACCATGACGTCACCGCACTCCCCAGACTCCAGCGCCACGGATGGCACGCCCGCTGTCCCAGGGGGCGCACTGCCACGCCACGTGGCGATCATCATGGATGGCAACAACCGCTGGGCCAGGGCCAGAGGGCTCTCCGGCGTGCGCGGCCACCATGCCGGCGTGGAGGCGGTGCGTGCCACCATCCGCCGCGCCGCCGAGCGGGGCATCGAGACCCTGACCCTGTTTGCCTTCTCCAGCGAGAACTGGAAGCGTCCCCGGGCCGAGGTCAGCGCCCTGATGGAACTCTTCCTGCTGGCGCTGAAGCGGGAGGTGAACAAGCTGCATGCCAACGGCATCCGCCTCTCGGTGATCGGCGACGCCTCGGCCTTCTCGGATTCGATCCAGAAGCATATCGCCCGGGCCGAGGAGAAGACCCGCCACAACACCCGCCTGCACCTGGTGATCGCCGCCAACTACGGCGGCCAGTGGGACCTGGCCCGGGCGGCTCGCCGCCTGGGGGAGCGGGTGGCGGCCGGCGAGCTCGACCCCTACGCCATTGATGAGGCCGCCTTCGCCGGCCAGCTGAGCCTGGCCGGGGTGGCGCCGGTGGATCTCTGCATCCGCACCAGCGGCGAGCAGCGCATCTCCAACTTCATCCTCTGGGAGCTGGCCTACGCCGAGCTCCACTTCACGCCACTGCTGTGGCCCGACTTCGATGCCGAGGCCTTCGACCAGGCGCTGGCCGACTACCAGCGGCGCCAGCGACGTTTCGGCATGACCGACGAACAGATCGAGGCTCAAGGTGCTTAGACAGCGCATCATTACCGCAGCCTGGCTGGCACCGCTGATGCTGGCCGGCCTGTTTGGCCTGTCCGGCGGCTTCTTCGCCCTCTTCACCGCGGCCGTCGTGCTGCTGGCGGGCTGGGAGTGGACCAACCTGGCGGGCATTCGCCAGCGCGACAACCGTCTCATGCTGGTCGGCGTGCTGGCCATGGCCATGCTGATGCTGTGGCTGAGCGGCGGGGCGCTGATGGCCTGGCCGCTGTGGCTGGGCGTGGCCGGCTGGCTGGTCAACCTCACCTGGGTCACCCGCTACCCCGAGGGCGTCGACCAGTGGCGGGCCCCCGCCCGCCGCCTGCTGATGGGGCTTTGGGTGCTGCTGCCGGCCTGGGTTGGCCTCAACGTGCTGCGCGACAGCGGCGCGGTCTGGCTGCTCTTCGTGCTGCTGCTGGTGTGGTGCGCCGATATCGGCGCCTACTTCGCCGGTCGCGCCTTCGGCCGGCGCAAGCTGGCGCCCAGGGTAAGCCCGGGCAAGAGCTGGGAGGGGGTGGCCGGCGGCCTGGTCGCCACCGCCGCGCTGGCGCTGGTGTTTGCCAGCTGGCAGGGGCTCGGCCTCGGCGGCGGGCTGGCCCTGCTGCTGGCGACCCTGGTGGTGACCCTGGTCTCGGTGCTGGGCGACCTGCTGGAGAGCATGCTCAAGCGCTTCCGCGGCATCAAGGACTCCAGCCAGCTGCTGCCGGGCCACGGCGGCGTGCTCGACCGCATCGACAGCCTCACCGCCGCCGTCCCGCTGTTTGCCCTGCTGATGATGGGGGGGCTCTAGGGTGGGGGGAGTGCGCGGCGAGCCGCGTCGCCAGGCCGTTACCGTGCTGGGTGCCACCGGCTCCATCGGCACCAGCACCCTGGATGTGATCGCCCGCCACCCGGAGCGCTACCGGGTCCATGCCCTGACCGCCCACCGCTCCCGAGAGGCGCTGCTGGCCCAGTGTCGGGTACATCGGCCGGCGGTGGCGGTGCTCGACCGCGAGGCCGATGCCGCCTGGCTGCGGGCGCGCCTGGCCGAGGCGGGGCTGGCCACCGAGGTCGAGAGCGGCACGGACGCCCTGGTGGCGGTGGCCGAGGCCTCCGCGGTGGACGTGGTGATGGCGGCCATCGTCGGTGCCGCGGGCCTGCTGCCGACGCTCGCTGCGGTGGATGCCGGCAAGCGGGTGCTGCTGGCCAACAAGGAGGCCCTGGTGATGTCCGGGGCGCTCTTCATGGAGGCGGTGGCGAAGCGCGGTGCGACCCTTCTGCCCATCGATTCCGAACATAACGCCATCTATCAGTGTCTACCCGTGGAGCATCGCGGGGGGCTTGCCCGCCACGGCGTGACCCAGCTGCTGCTGACCGCCTCCGGCGGCCCCTTCCGCGGCTGGTCGGCTCGAGAGCTGGCCGAGGTGACGCCGTCGCAGGCCTGCGCCCACCCGAACTGGTCCATGGGTCGCAAGATCTCGGTGGATAGCGCCACCCTGATGAACAAGGGGCTGGAGCTGATCGAGGCGTGCTGGCTCTTCGACGCCCGGCCCGAGCAGGTCCAGGTGGTGGTGCACCCCCAGAGCGTGATCCACTCCATGGCCGCCTACAGCGACGGCTCGGTGATCGCCCAGCTGGGCAACCCCGACATGCGCACCCCCATCGCCTACGGGCTGGCCTGGCCGGATCGGATCGAGGCCGGGGTCGAGGCGCTGGACCTCTTCCAGGTCGCCCGGCTCGACTTCGAGGCGCCGGACGAGGCCGCCTTCCCCTGCCTGCGCCTGGCGCGGGAGGCCATGGCGGCGGGCGGCACGGCGCCGGCGGTGCTCAATGCGGCCAATGAGGTGGCGGTGGAGGCCTTCCTCGAGGGGCGCCTCGCCTTCACCGGCATCGCCGAGCTGGTCGCCCGGGTGCGCGATATCGAGCCGATCGCCCCGGCCCGCGACCTCGAGACGGTGCTTGAGGCCGATGCCGGCGCCCGTCGCGCCGCACGGGAGTGGCTGGCTCGCCGCTGATCCCGTGTCATTTCATTACGCTTCCTGGAGGAGACTGACTTGGGCCTGATCCAGAATATCCTGGCCGTGATCGTGGTGCTGGGCCTTTTGATCACCTTCCACGAGTTCGGCCACTTCTGGGTGGCCAGGCGCTGCGGCGTCCGGGTGCTGCGCTTCTCGGTGGGCTTCGGCCAGCCGATCTGGTCCCGGGTCGACCGCCACGGCACCGAGTTCGTGGTGGCCGCCATTCCCCTGGGCGGCTACGTCAAGATGCTCGACGAGCGGGAGGCCCCGGTGCCCGAGCATGAGCTCGATCAGGCCTTCAGTCGCAAGACGGTGTGGCAGCGCATCGCCATCGTCGCCGCCGGCCCCCTGGCCAATTTCCTGCTCGCCATCGTCGCCTACTGGGCGCTCTTCGTGGCCGGCACCACCACGGTGGCGCCGGTGATCGGCAGCGTCGAGCCCGACTCGCCGGCGGCGCGCGGCGGCCTCACGGCCGGCCAGGAGATCGTCGCGGTGCGCGGCGAGGCGGTGCGCGGCTGGGACGAGATCAACCTCAAGCTGGTGGCCGCCATCGGCATGAGCGGCGAGCTCAGCGTGGACGCCCGCGCCGACGCCACCGCCGAGCCCCGGGAGTATCGCCTGCCGGTGGAGAACTGGCTGGTACGGCAGGACCCGCCCCAGCCGCTGCCGAGCCTCGGCGTGACCCCCTGGCGCCCACCCTTCCCGGCGGTGCTGGGGCAGCTGCTGCCCGGCGAGGCGGCCGACGCCGCCGGTCTCCAGGCCGGTGACGAGGTCCTGGCGGTGGACGGCACCCCGGTGGACGACTGGATGCACTTCGTCGACATCGTGCGGGCAAGCCCGGGCGAGGCGCTGACGCTTGAGGTCGCGCGTGACGGCGAGCGCCTGAGCCTGGCCATCACCCCCGGCAGCAACGAGCTGGAAGAGGGCGTCACCATCGGCTATATCGGCGCCGGGGTGGCCCCGGTGGAGTGGCCGGAGGAGTACCGCCGCGAGATCCGCTACGGGCCGGTGGCGGCGGTGGGCCAGGCGGTGTCACGCACCGGAGAGATGACCCTGCTCACCGTGGATGCCATCCGCAAGATGCTGGTGGGACTGATCTCGCCCTCGAACCTCTCGGGACCGATCACCATCGCCCAGATCTCCGGCGACTCGGCCCGGGCGGGGCTCGAGAGCTTCGTCAGCTTCCTGGCCTATCTCTCCATCAGCCTGGCGGTGCTCAACCTGCTGCCGATCCCGGTGCTCGACGGCGGCCACCTGCTCTACTACTTCATGGAGGTGGTGCGCGGGCGCCCGGTCTCCGAGCAGGCCCAGGCGATCGGGCTGCGCATCGGCTTGGCGCTGGTGGGCACCCTGATGCTGATGGCAATCTATTTCGATCTGATGCGGCTCTGGTAGGCGGCCCTTCGTCTTGTCAGCGAGCCGCACAAATGTATAAGGTGCCTGTCTGGACAGGTTTGGCAGATCAACGCGAGCGAATCGACTGCATGAGAATCAAGACCATCGGACTGGCAGCGCTGCTGCTCGTCGGGGCCGGGACGGCCCAGGCACAACCCTTCGAGGTTTCGGACATTCGTGTGGAAGGCCTGCAGCGGGTCTCTGCCGCTTCTGTCTTCAACGCCTTTCCTGTCAGCGCTCGCGATCGCGTCGACGAGCGGGAACTGGCCGAGGCCACCCGCAGCCTCTTCGCCACTGGCATGTTCGAGGATATCCGTCTCGCCCGGGACGGCGACGTGCTGATCATCCAGGTGGTGGAGCGACCCACCATCAGCCGTCTCAATATCTCCGGCAACCGCCGCATCGGCGACGAGGAGCTGCGCCAGGGGCTGCGTCAGGCAGGCCTGGCCGAAGGTGAGGTGCTCCAGCTCTCCACCCTGGACGAGATCCAGCGTGAGCTGGAGGGCGTCTACCAGAGCCAGGGGCGCTACAGTGCCAGCATCGAGACCAGCGTGCGCGAGATCGACGAGGGCCGCGTACAGGTCGACGTCGAGATCAACGAGGGTGCCGTGGCGCGCATCCGCCAGATCAACCTGGTCGGCAACCGCGCCTTCGACGACGACACCCTGCGCGACGTCTTCGAGCTCAACGATCGCCCCGGTCGCATCTTCGGCTGGTTCTCCCGTGACGAGTACTCTCGTGAGGCCCTGGCCGGCGACCTGGAGCGCCTGCGCTCCTTCTACCTGGATCGCGGCTACGTCAACTTCAACGTGGAGTCGACCCAGGTCTCGATCAGCCCCGACAAGTCGCAGATCTTCATCACCGTCAACGTCGACGAGGGTCGCCAGTACCGCATCGGCGACGTGCGCTTCGTGGGCGACCTGCAGATCAGCGAGCGGGAGGCCCGAGAGCTGCTGCGGGTCGAGTCCGGGGAGGTCTTCTCTCGCAGCGACGTGACCGCCTCCTCCGAGGCGCTGCGCGCGCGCCTCGGCGCCGAGGGCTTCGCCTTCGCCAACGTGGACGGCATTCCCGAGGTCTCCGCCTCGGGCGACACCGTGGACCTGGCGTTCCGGGTCGATGCCGGCCGCCGCGCCTATGTGCGCCGCATCGAGTTCATCGGCAATACCACCACCCAGGACGAGGTGCTGCGCCGCGAGATGATCCAGCTGGAGGGGGCGCCGGCCTCGACCCAGTCGATCACCCAGTCCCGCCAGCGCCTGGAGCGCCTCGGCTTCTTCCGCCAGGTGGACGTGGAGACGCGTCCGGTGGCCGGCGAGCCGGACAAGCTCGACGTCACCTATACCGTGGAGGAGCAGCCCTCCGGCTCCATCTCCGCCAGCGTCGGCTTCTCCCAGAGCGCCGGGGTCATCTACGGTCTGGGCCTCTCCCAGACCAACTTCCTGGGCACCGGCAACCGGGTGAACATCGGCGCTCAGCGTAGCGACACCTTCACCAGCGTCAACTTCGGCTTCACCGACCCCTATTGGACCCTCGACGGCATCTCCCGCGGCTACAACTTCTACTACCGCGAGACCGACTACGAGGACTCCGACATCTCCACCTACTCCACCGACGCCTACGGCGCGGGGATCAACTTCGGCTACCCGATCAACGAGATCACCCGTCTCAACTTCGGCGCCGCGGTGGAGGATCTGACGGTCAAGACTTATCGCGACACCGCCCAGGAGATCCAGCAGTACGTGGAGGACCAGGGCGAAGATGCCCAGAGCCTCAAGCTGACCGCCAGCTGGACTCGCAACAACCTCAACCGCGGCATCATGCCCACCGCCGGCAACTATCAGCGCCTGTCGCTGGAGACCGCGGTGCCCGGCAGCGACGCCGAGTACTACAAGCTGCGCGCCCAGGCCCGTCAGCTCTTCCCGCTCAACGACAATCACGACTGGGCGCTCAAATTCAGCGGCGAGCTGGGGTACGCCGACTCGGTGGGCAGCGATCCCTACCCCTTCTATGAAAACTTCTATGCCGGGGGCCTCGGCTCGGTGCGCGGCTTCACCGCCAACACCCTGGGACAGCGCACCACGCCGCCACCCTCCGGGGGGCGCGACCGCACCCTGGGGGGCAACGTGCTGGTGCAGGGGAGCGCCGAGCTGCTCTTCCCGTTGCCCTTTATCGAGGACCGCCGCTCCCTGCAGACCTCGCTCTTCCTGGATGCGGGCAATACCTTCCTCACCGACTGCTATGCCACCGAGACCGGTACCTCGAACTGCAGCTCCGGCGTCGACCTGGGCGACCTGCGCTACAGCGTCGGCGTGGGGCTCTCCTGGCTGACGCCGGTGGGGCCTCTCACCTTTAGCGTCGCCGAGCCGATCAACGACGAGAGCGGCGACGACACCCAGTTCTTCCAGTTCTCCCTGGGCCAGACCTTCTGATCCAGCCGTCATGACAGACCACTGCCGGGCCGCACGGGCGGCCCCCAAGGAGTGAGAGATGCGTAGATTGACCGCCGCCCTGAGCCTGGCCCTGCTGGTGCTGCTGGCCCTGCCCGCCCAGGCGGCCGACGTCGCCATGCTCGACTGGCGCCGTGCCCTGCTCGAGACCGATGCCGCCCAGCGTTCCATGAGCGACCTGGAGGGCCAGGTGGGCAGCCAGCAGCGCCAGGCCCAGTCCCTGGAGCAGGAGCTCGGCCAGCTGCAGCAGCGCGCCGACAGCCTCTCCGACAGCGAGCGCCAGGAGGCCAACCGCAAGGTGGGCGAGCTCAACCAGCTGATGGGCGAGATCATGCAGGCGCGCCAGCAGGCCGAACAGCAGTTCCTGCAGCGCGCCGAGCCGCATCTCGAGCGGGCCGTGGAACAGCTGATCACCCGCCACAGCGTGAAGGTGCTGGTGGAGCCCATGGGGGTGCTGCACTCCGATGAGCAGCTGCAGGACCTGACCGCCGAGCTGACCCAGATCCTCAATACGATGCTGTGAGGGCCAGGTTCCGATGACGCGACGCAACGCTCCTGTCTACACCCTGGGTGAACTCACCGAGTGCCTGGGCGCCCGCCTGGTCGGCGACGCCGACCGGCGGGTCGTCGGCCTGGCCACCCTCAGGGACGCGGGCCCGGACCAGGTGGCCTTCCTGGCCAACCGCGCCTACCTCAAGGACCTCGCGGTCACCCGGGCCGCGGCGGTACTGCTCCACCCCCAGCACGGCGCCACCTGCCCCACGGCCCGGCTGGAGCTCGACAACCCCTACCTGGGCTATGCGGCGCTGTCGCGGCTCTTCGACCCCCTGGCCGGCCGCGAGCCCGCCGGCGTGCACCCCTCGGCGGTGGTGGACCCCTCCGCGAGTCTCGGTGAGCGGGTCGAGGTGGGCCCCAACGCCGTGATCGAGGCGGGCGTGGCCCTGGGCGACGATGTCGTCGTCGGCCCCGGCACCGTGGTGGGAGCCGACAGCGTCATCGGCGCCGGCTCCCGGCTGCACGCCAACGTCACCGTCTGCCACGGCGTGGTGGTCGGTGCGCGTGCCATCCTGCACAGCGGCTGCGTGATCGGCGGCGACGGCTTCGGCTTCGCCCACGACGGGGCGGGCTGGCACAAGATCGCCCAGCTCGGCGGCGTCGTGCTGGGCGATGACGTCGAGGTGGGCAGCTGCTCGAGCATCGATCGCGGCGCCCTGGGCGATACCCTCATCGGCAACGACGTCAAGATCGACAGCCAGGTGCAGATCGCCCACAACGTGCAGATCGGCGATCACAGCGCCCTGGCCGGCTGCGTGGGGATCGCCGGCTCCACGAAGGTGGGCCGGCACTGCATGCTGGGCGGCGGGGTGGGCCTCTCGGGCCACCTGACGCTCTGCGACGGCGTCCAGGTCACCGGCATGAGCCTGGTGACCAACTCGATCACCGAGCCCGGGGTCTACTCCTCCGGTACCGGCGCCATGAAGAACGCCCAGTGGCGCAAGAATGCGGTGCGCTTCAAGCAGCTCGACGATATCGCCAAGCGGCTCTCGCGTCTCGAGAAGGGGCGTGACAGTTGAGGGCCGCGCCCGGGGCGCTATAATCCCCCGCCTGCCCGACGGCCTGCGCCGTCGGCTCGCACCCGCCGGGACGGCGGGGCTCCCGACACTTCAGAGGTTGTGACGATGGTAATGGACATCAACGAGATTCGAGACTACCTGCCCCACCGCTACCCGTTCCTGCTGGTGGACAGGGTCACCGAGCTGAACCTCGGCGAATCCATCGTCGGCTACAAGAACGTCAGCATCAACGAGCCCTTCTTCAATGGCCACTTCCCCCACCACCCCATCATGCCCGGGGTGCTGGTGGTCGAGGCGCTGGCCCAGGCCTGCGGCATCCTCGGCTTCAAGACGGTCAACAAGCTGCCCGCCGACGGCTATGTCTACTACCTGGTAGGCAGCGACAAGGTGCGCTTCAAGCGTCCTGTGATGCCCGGTGACCAGCTTCAGCTGCGCGCCGACGTGATCCGCGAGAAGAGGGGCATCTGGAAATTCGCCTGCCAGGCTACCGTGGATGGCGAGCTGGCCTGCGAGGCCGAGATCATCTGTGCCGAGAGGAAGGTTGCTTGATCCATCCCACCGCCCTTGTCGATCCCGCCGCGCGCCTCGCCGATGACGTCGAGGTGGGCCCCTTCACGGTGATCGGTCCCGATGTGGAGATCGGGCCCGGCAGCCGCATCGGTCCTCACGTGGTCATCAAGGGGCCCACGACGCTGGGGGCGCGAACCCGCATCTTCCAGTTCGCCTCGGTAGGCGAGGATTGCCAGGACAAGAAGTATGCCGGCGAGCCCACCCGCCTGGTGGTGGGCGACGACAACGTGATCCGCGAGGGGGTGACCCTGCATCGCGGCACCGTCCAGGACCGCGGCGAGACCACCATCGGCTCGCGCAACCTCTTCATGGCCTATGTGCACGTGGGCCATGACTGCGTGATCGGCAGCGACTGCATCCTGGCCAATCAGGTGACCCTGGCGGGCCACGTCAAGCTCGGCGACTTCGCCATCCTCGGCGGCCTCTCCGCGGTGCACCAGTTCTGCCACTTCGGCACCCACGCCATGGCCGGCGGCGGCTCCATCATCACCAAGGACACTCCGGCCTATGTGATGATCAACGGCAACCCGGCCCAGGCCCACGGCCTCAACCTGGTGGGACTCAAACGCCGCGGCTTCTCCAGGGAGTCGATGCGCGCTCTGGGCGAGGCCTACAAGCTGGTCTACCGTCAGGGGCTCACCGTGGAGCAGGCGCTATCCCAGATCCGCAGCCGCTTCGACCTGCCCGAGACCGAGGCCTTCGCCGCCTCCATCGAGATCGCCTCCCGCGGCATCGTGCGCTGACCATGGCGGAACCCCTGGAAAGGGCGGCCCCCGAGAAGGGGGCGCTAGCCGAGCAGCAGGCCGTGAGGCGGGTCTACCTGGTGGCCGGCGAGCTCTCCGGCGATATTCTCGGCGCCGGCCTGATGCGCGCCCTGAAGGCCCGCCATCCCGGCGTCGAGTTCCGCGGCATCGGCGGCCCGCGCATGATCGCGCAGGGTATCGACAGCCGCTTCCCCCTGGAGACCCTCTCGGTGATGGGCCTGGTGGAGGTGCTTAAGCACCTTCCCGGGCTGCTCCGGGTGCGGCGTGCCCTGAAGGCCGATGCCCTGGCTTGGCAGCCGGATATCATGGTCGGCATCGATGCCCCGGACTTCAACCTGGGCCTGGAGCGCCAGCTGCGCGAGGCGGGGCTCACCACCGCCCACTACGTCAGCCCCTCCGTCTGGGCCTGGCGCCAGGGGCGGGTCAAGGGCATCGCGAAGTCGGTCGATGCCATGCTCACCTTCCTGCCCTTCGAGGCCGCCTTCTACGCCCGCCACCGGGTGCCGGTGGCCTTCGTCGGCCACCCCCTGGCCGACGAGCTGCCGCTTACGACCGACCGGGCTGCCATGCGTGCCGCCCTGGGGCTGCCCGAGGCGGGTGAGGTACTGGCGCTGCTGCCCGGCTCCCGGGCCAACGAGATCCGCTTTCTCGGTGAGACCTTCCTCGCCGCGGCTGAGCGGCTCTGTGCCGCCCGGCCGGGCCTGCACCTGGTGGTGCCGGCGGCCACGCCGGCGCGGCGCGCCGAGCTCGCGGCGCTGCTGGAGGCGCATCCGGCGCTGGAGGGGCGGTTGACCCTGCTCGACGGCCAGGCCCGGGAGGCGATGGTGGCCTCTGATGCCGTGCTGCTCGCCTCGGGCACGGCGGCGCTGGAGGCGATGCTCTGCCACCGCCCCATGCTGGTGGCCTACCGCATGGCGCCCGCGACCCACTGGCTCGCCAGGCGGCTGGTCAAGACCGAGTGGATCTCGCTGCCCAACCTGATCGCCCGGGAGACCCTGGTGCCGGAGCTGATCCAGGAGGCGGCGAGCCCCGAGGCGATCGCCGACCGGCTCGGCGCGATGCTCGACGATGCCCCGGGCCGCGCCGCCCTGGAGGCGCGCTTCGCGGCGATGCATGCGGGCCTGCAGCGCGACGCCAGCCGCCGGGCGGCGGAGGCCATCGAGGCACTGGTGGCCGGCGAACCGCTGCCCGAGAGCGTCGCCCCCGAGCGGGCTGACGACAATGTCGGTGAGGTGGCGTCGTGACCTCGGCAAGGGGCAAGGCCGCCGAGCTCCCCCCGCTGGTGGTGAACTACCGCGGCGAGCGCCTGGCCGGTGTCGACGAGGTGGGCCGCGGCCCCCTGGTGGGAGCGGTGGTGGCCGCCGCGGGGATCCTCGACCCGGCGCGCCCGATCGAGGGGCTCACCGACTCCAAGGCGCTCTCCGCGAAACGCCGGGAGGCGCTGGACAGCGAGATCCGCGAGCGCGCCCTGGCCTTCGCCGTGGCCGAGGCCAGCCCCGCCGAGGTGGACGCCTTGAATATCTACCACGCCACCCACCTGGCGATGCGCCGGGCCATCGACGCCCTGAGCCCGGCGGCGGAGTACCTGCTGGTGGACGGCAATCGCCTGCCCGGGCATCATCTGCCGGGGCAGGCGGTGGTCAAGGGGGACGCCCGCCACCCGGCCATCGCCGCCGCCTCGATACTCGCCAAGGTGGCCCGGGATGCCCAGATGCTGGCCCTGGATGCCCGCCATCCCGACTATGGCTTCGCCCGCCACAAGGGCTACCCGACCCGGGAGCACCTGGCCGCCCTGGAGCGCTTCGGCGCGCTGCCGGAGCACCGCCGCTCCTTCGCCCCGGTCAAGCGCCAGCTGGCGCTGTTCTAGGCTAGCGAGTCGCCATCGATAACGAGGAGCGCCGGGGATAGGCCGAAGGGGAGGTCCGATTCCAGGGAAGGAATCGGTAGCGTACAGGGAGGTATTCACAGCGCCTCCCCGCAGGCCTGTCGCCGGGTCAGCTCCGAGCGGAGCAGGCTACTTAGCCCCAAGCCATATCGCAGGATCAACAGTCTGGTTTCCGTGCCGACCATACACCGCCAAGCCCCGAGCTCCCTATGACCACGCCCTTCGTTCATCTCCGCGTCCACACCGAATACTCCCTGGTCGACGGCCTGGTGCGCCTCAAGCCGCTGGTCAAGGCGGCCGGGGAGCACGGCATGCCGGCGCTGGCCATGACC
>WPCG01086673.1_pt1 | contig 48388 bp, 33 predicted proteins | sample 5403311 | NCBI WGS metagenome assembly WPCG01 (sample SAMN12869467, study PRJNA574797) | sludge metagenome | isolation source: wastewater treatment of Control | place: China:Beijing | collected 2019-05-17
ACTCGTGTTCAAATCGACAACCCTCAAGGAAATTATTACCGTTCTCGAACGTAAATACCCCTGTACCTTCGTGTACGCGTTGAACACGTTAAAAAACGACAAGTACACCTTCCGTTTCAAGGAAAACACCTCGCTGGCGGAAGTAATGGACATCATCGTGAGGGTATCGGGAAGTATAAAATACAGGATCGAGAACGATACCTGTTATATTACATCATCATAACTAAATCGGCAACGGGTCACTAAATAGTGGAAGTTGAAATGTTTAGCTGTAAATAACAACACAACTATTTTATCGCATGGATACATCGTGACAAAATCGGAATAAAAAACCGGGACAGAGTGGCGCCTCCATCCCGGGAATAAGCGTTAGAGTTAAGCTCTTGAACAAATAAGTCAAATTTCTAATCTAACACTGAGAAATGAAGAATAAAGTTAGGATTTTTTTTAACACGAAGAAGGAAAAAGTTCGATTCTTTCTCGTTTTCACCTGTTTTTTTGCTTCACACGCGTTCTTACCGGCTCAAAACAATGCATTGATAACCATTAAAAAGGAGAATATCTCGGTGGTTGAAGCATTGCAGGCCGTTGAAAAACAGACCAACATGTTTGTCGCGTACAATGAATCGCAATTGAAGAACCAAAAGAACATCGATTTAGACATTGAAAACCGGCGGTTGGACGAGGTTCTTACCCGGATACTGGCCGGAACGGGGTTCACGTATCAACTGAAAGACGATTATATCGTGGTGGTCCCTGCTACCATCAATCAGGATACCCGGCAAAGGAAGCAAGTGAGGGGAAGGATTACCGATTTACAGGGCGAAGCCGTCATCGGTGCCAACCTCATCGAGGTGGGTACCACGAATGGTACGGTTACCGACATGAACGGGGACTTTTCACTGGAAGTGGCGAATAACGCGTCGCTGAGGATAAGTTACATCGGGTATCACGAGCAGACCATTGACGTTTCGACAGGCACGGTATTCAACCTCGTTTTGCAGGAAGACACCCACGCGTTAGACGAGGTGATCGTGATCGGGTACGGTACGGTCAGAAGGGGCGACGTGACCACCGCCGTGTCCACCGTATCGCTGGATGACTTGGATGAACGCCCCATTGTTTCGGCCGCGCAGGCTATCCAAGGAAAGGCGGCCGGCGTGAACGTCTACCAGCCCAGCGGCACGCCCGGCGGGGAGATGGTAATACGGGTACGCGGAACCACCTCGTTTAACGGGAGCAACGATCCCTTGTACGTGGTGGATGGCGTTCCGGTAGACAACCTCAATTTCCTGTCTCCCATGGATATCTCCGATATGCAGATATTGAAGGATGCTTCGTCAGCGGCTATTTACGGTTCACGCGCGGCCAATGGTGTGGTATTGATCACCACCAAGCAGGCGACGGCTGGAGCAAGAGTCGCCGCGAACATACAGTATGGAATGAGCCGAGTCGCCAACCAGATCAAATCGCTGAACGCCGCGCAGTACAAGGAATTGATCGACGAGATCCGCCCCGGGGCTATTCCCGAGGGGACAACCGACCAAACAGACTGGTTCAACGAAGTATACGGTACCGGCATCACGCAGAATTATCAATTGCAGGTATCTGATGGGAACGACCGGTTGCGCTACTTCGTATCAGGGGGATACCTCGATGAAAAGGGCGTGTTGAGTTCAGCGTTCTTTCGCCGGTTTAACCTTCGCAGCAACGTGGAAAGCCAAGTACGGGAATGGCTTCGCTTCGGGTTAAACCTCTCCTATTCCGATAATACCAGCAATGAGATTACCACGGGGATGGGTTCAAACCGCGGTGGCGTGGTATTGGCCGTGGTGAATCTTCCGACCGCGGCAACAATAAGGAACGAAGAGACCGGATTATACAACCGACTCTTTTTCGGGCAAAACATTACCAATCCCATCGAAGAGATTGAAAACGGTAAAAACAATAAGAACAATGAGAACCGATTGATCGCATCCGCGAATACCACCATCGCCTTCATGCCGGAATTGACCCTGAAAACCTCGTTCACCTTGGACCGCCGTAACGGCAAGGAAACATCTTTTACCCCTCCTTCGCATGGAGTTGGCCGGGACGATTGGGGCAGTGCTTTCGACATCCGCACTATGAATACCTTGCTGGTATTTGATAACGTGCTCACGTACAAGAAAACGTTCGCGGACAAGCATAATATCGAAGGGATGGCCGGGACTTCATGGACCGATTCCAAATGGTCCGAGAGTTATATCCATGGCACCCATTTTAAAGACGGTCATATACAGACGCTGAACGCGGCCAATCAAATCGCGTGGAACAACACGGGATCGAACGCGTCGGAATGGGCCATCATGTCGTTATTCGGGCGGTTCTCCTATAATTACGACAGCAAGTACCTGTTCACCCTGAACGTCCGGGGCGACGGGTCGTCTAAACTGCATCCCGACCATCGTTGGGGAACGTTCCCCTCGTTCTCCGGGGCATGGCGCTTATCGTCGGAGGACTTCATGCAGGATATCGGCTGGGTGAACGACCTGAAGATCCGGGGTGGCTGGGGACAAACGGGGAACCAGTCCGGGATCGGCGATTACGCGTACCTGCAACGTTACAACATTACCCGGCAGCCATGGTTCGAGAGCGGGATGGCAAACTCCGTGCCACTGGTCACCCCCGATAACCTCCGCACGGCGGACCTCACGTGGGAAACCACCTCTCAAACCAATATAGGACTGGATGCCACGCTGTTAAACAACCGGATCACCGTCGCGATGGATTACTATTACAAGCACACAACGGATATGTTGATGTACGTTACCGTCCCGGAAGGAGCAGCGGAGGCAACCGAGATCGTGCGAAACGAGGGAGAAATGACAAACCGGGGGTTCGAGTTTGCTATTAATTCTCGCAACATGACCGGAGCGTTCAGTTGGGATACCGATTTCAATATTTCGTTCAATAGGAACAGGCTGGAAAGCCTCGAATTGCAGAAGATATATAAGGACGCGGAGACCACCGACGCTTTTCACGAAACACGGGTCGTACGGAACGAGCCGGGCCGCCCTCTGGGAGGATTCTGGGGATATATCAGCGATGGAGTGGACCCCGAAACCGGAGAGTTAATGTATCGTGACTTGAACGAAGACGGGCGAATCAGCCCTTCGGACCAGACCTATATCGGGGACCCCAATCCATTATTCACGTACGGGTTGACCAACTCTTTCTCGTATAAAGGATTTCGATTGAACATATTCCTGCAAGGATCCGTGGGGAATGATATCTTTAACGCGTCCAAGGGTGATACGCACGGGATGCATGACTTGAAAAACCAATCGGTGGAAGTGGTGAGGCGTTGGCGTACACCGGGACAATTCACGGATATACCCAAAGCCGGCTTTAACTTGCAACCGTCCAACTATTTCGTGGAAGACGGGAGTTACCTCCGGGTAAAAGACATCACGCTGTCGTATAGTTTTACAGGGAACGCCTTGGAGAGGGCCGGTATCTCTCGCTTGCAACCATACATGACCGCCAGCAACCTGCTAACTTTCACGAAATATAGCGGCATGGACCCCGAAGTGAACCAGTGGGGAAACAACGGTGCCGTGCAGGGGATCGACTGGGGAACATACCCTCACAGCAGGACCTTTGTTTTTGGAGTCAATCTTGAATTTTAAATCAGAAAAAATGAAGACAAAATATATCCTATCTATCCTTATCGCTTGCTTACTGGCCTCCTGTTCGCTGGATTATGACCCGGTGGGCCTTTACTCGGACGTGACCGAAGGGGTGAGCGACGACACGGTTCAAATCGTGTTTAAAGACAAAGCCGCGGTATTGTCGCACCGGCAAACACTGTTAAACCTGTTCAAAAACGGGCAGGAACACTGGTACCTTGATATGCTGCTCCTTGCCGAGTCGCATTCCGATAACGCCTACGCCGGTTCGCCAAATGCCGAAACAACCCCGTTCGAAGTGAATTCCATCGAAGGGTCGAACACGAACCTTCGGCGCGATTGGAACGGGCACATGGGCAATGTGGCCCAAGCAAACCGGATGATCGTGAATATCGATGAAGTGCCTGATCCCGCGCTGACTGCCGCGGAACGGCAACAGTACAAAGCGGAAGCTAAAATACTGCGAGCAATGATCTATTTCGACATGGTGCGGATATGGGGAAATGTCCCGTTAATCACCACCATGGCGGGAGATATCACCTCCGAAACCATCGCTGAAGTATACCCGGCTTATTTCCCGCCGCAAACCGACGCGCTCACCATCTACCAACAAATCGAGGAAGACCTGCTGGAAGGGTTGCAATACGCTCCCGATAACAACCCGGGAGACAAAACGCAGTTCTCGAAATCAGTGGCCCGTGCTTTATTAGCGAAGGTCTACGCCGAAAAACCGCTGCGTGATTACGACAAGGTTATCCAGTATGCCGACGAGTTGGCAGCAGAAGGCTTTGACCTGGTTGAAGATTTCAGCGACCTGTTCGGGGTGGTACTTGCGGATCCCAACGCTCCTCCTTCTCAAACCAACAGGGCGATAGAGGCGAAAGCGCGTAACACGAGAGAGACCATCTTCGAAGCCCAGTTTTTCCCGGGAAATGCCAGCTGGGTCACTTGGATGTTCGGGCGCCCGCTTGAAGACTGGAATAATTCCTTTACATGGGCGAAATGGATTACCCCGTCGCGCAACCTGATCAGGGCCTTTCCACAAGGGGATAGGCGATATGAACAGACAGTAGTGTTTTATGCCTGCGAGTGGAGCATCTATTACCCGGCCAATAATTACGCGTTCATGTACAAGACCCGGAGCGCCTATAACAGCATTATCAAGATGCGGTATGCCGATATTCTCTTGCTCAAGGCGGAGGCATTAATCGATCAAGGCGATTACAGCGGGGCAGCACAGATCATCAACCAGACAAGGCGACGGGCCGGGTTGTCAGACCTTCCCGCGTCGGCATCGGCAAGCAAAGAAGCCATCCTGCAGGCATACCTCAGGGAGCGCCGTCTTGAATTCGCCTTGGAAGGCCAACGGTGGTTCGATCTCGTGCGCCTCGATAAAGTAGAAGAGGTGATGAACGCGGTATTCGATAACGATGAGGGGCGCCCGGCACAAGTGTACCCGTACACGAGCCTGTCGTATATCCTACCTATCCCACAGGACATAATCGATCAGAACCCGAACCTCGTGCAGAACCCGGGGTATTAGTTTTGCTTGAAACAAAAAACACAGTGCAAAAATGAATGAATGATATGAAACGAGCATGAGAATCATTCACACACAAGTACATGATTAAAGCGAGTTCCATACACCATAATGTAAAAAATAAATTAATCGTATGAAGCCTTTATATACACTGTTTTTCTTAACCGGGATTATTGGCCTACTGCTCGCCTCGTGCGAAAATGATTATGGCCCCCGCAAGGAATCAACCCCGGTATTGGAATCGGCAAGCATTAGCCCGGCCTCTTTCACGTTCGGCGATTCGGTGACGCTGACGGCGCGGGTTAGCGACCCGGGCACCACGCTCACCATCCTGGCATACGAGGTTGTTTCGGAAGGAAGGACCATCACCGCGGGAGAAATCCCTATAGGTGGGGAGGCACACGATGTTTCTCAAGCCATCTTCGTGCCGTTATTGAACAACCAAGCCGACAACGCCGATGTACAGGTTAACTTGATTGCTTGGAACGTTTTGAAAGGAACAGCACCGGGTCAAGTCACGGGCCTAACCGGGAACAGGCCGGTCTACAGCCAGCTTTACATGGTCACCGATGATGGAGACATCATAACCTTGCAGCCCCAAGCCGCGGATAAAAACAAATTTCAAGCCGTGGGACTCACCCACGACACCTCACTCCGGTTCAAGATCGCTGAAAAACTCCATGCCGACAATACCATCGACTACACGGGGGACGTGTATGGCAACAAGAATGGCAGGATCGGGATGATCAACGAGAGGGGAGAATCGGCCTTCGCGTATGCCCCATCGTCCGACTACACGAAAGAGGTGGCATTCGATGGGTTCGGCTTGAATGTAACCACTGTCGGCAGTGAACTTGGCGACGAAGACCTGATATTGACCGTTTTCACGCCCGAGGAGATCAACGGGGAATCTTTCCACGTGCTGGACCACACGCTGGAGAACGGCACGACGTATTCGCTGTTCGGAGAGCTAGCCAACGAGCAAATCATTTATAACCCGGACTTTTTCGAGCGTACCGCCCATGACAAAATCACGTTCTTGGGACAAACCGGGGATTACACGATCTATTATAACCCCGTTCGCCAAAACGTTTTCGTGGGGGTCGATAATCCTTCATACCCCGATTTCCTGTTGGCTTGCGGCTTTGGGTTGGGATATCCTACCCGTGTCACGTCGGCAGAGATTGCCTCGGTTTACCCCGATCATCGCCGAACCCATACCGACTGGGGCTTCGACCACGTGATGAAATACGTGTTGTTTCGCCAGATCGATGAAGGCGTGTACCAAGGGACCTTCTACACGCCCGCCGATCACGACCACTACGCGGGATTCAAGCCGTTCGAAAATACCGGGTGGGGAAACGAGAAAAAAGCGGGTGACTTCACCTTCACGGGAGAACAGATTATTTCAGGCGATAACGACTGGACAATACCCAACGGGGACGATGACCCGGTGATTGAGTCTGCCAACTACCGGTTCACCATCAACCTCAATAATAACACCGTGCATATCGAAAAAGTAACACTATGACGAATGTGCCAATGAGAATAATATGCCAATGAGACTAATTATAATCGTATGAAGCTAATATTCAATTTAAAAATGACAACATTACTGATATTATTGCTATGCGGGTTCGCGTTCTGTAGCGACGTGGAAAGAGAAGATAACGGCTCCCCGGAACCGGAAGTGCCGGTAGCCGGGGATGTTACCATGTATGTCACCACCAACACCCGTTCACAGGATTTCAAGAAACAGGCGGTAGATTTCAGCACGAGGGACAACATGTCGCCGACCACCCTCAAGCTGGAACCGGGTACCCGTTACCAGACCATGGACGGTTTCGGGGCAGCCGTCACGGGTTCATCCGCTTTCAACCTAATGCAAATGACGCCGGAGAACCGGACCAAGTTCCTGAAGGAAACGTTTTCCGAGACCGAGGGGATGGGACAAAGCTATATCCGGATATCCATCGGTTGCTCCGATTTCTCGTTGAGCGAATATACTTGCTGTGACGAGCCCGGCATAGAGAATTTCGGGCTTACACCCGAAGAGACGGAGTACGTGATCCCTATCCTGAAAGAGATCCTGGCCATTAATCCCAACGTGAAAATCATGGGATCGCCATGGACACCTCCCCGGTGGATGAAGGTGAACAACCTGACCGACCTCCAACCGTTTAACTCGTGGACAAGCGGCCAACTCAACCCGGCGTACTACGATGATTACGCGGCCTATTTCGTGAAGTGGATACAAGCATTCAAGGCAGAAGGAATAACCATCTATTCCGTCACCCCGCAAAACGAACCGCTCAACCGGGGAAATTCCGCTTCGCTGTATATGACATGGCAGGAGCAGCGCGATTTCGTGAAAAACGCGTTGGGTCCTCACATGGAGGCGGCTGGCCTACCCACCAAGATTTATGTTTTTGACCATAATTATAATTACGACAATGATAAGCCGGAAAATGCCGATCAAGGACAGTACCCGTTAAAAATCTACGAGGACGCGGTGGCTGCCGGCTTTGTCGCGGGCGCGGCGTATCATAATTACGGGGGGAACAAGGAGGAACTAAACGTCATCCACCAAGCGCGACCCGACAAGGAGCTGGTGTTTACCGAAACTTCCATTGGCACGTGGAACGACGGCCGTAACTTGGAGACCCGCCTGATCGATGATATGAGGGAAGTAGCACTGGGCACGGTAAACAACTGGTGCAGGGGCGTTATTGTCTGGAACCTGATGCTTGACACCAACCGCGGCCCCAATCGCGACGGGGGATGCCAAACCTGTTACGGGGCCGTCGATATCAATGCTTCAAACTTCACGGCCATCACCCGTAATTCGCATTATTACATCGTGGGACACTTATCATCGGTGGTTAAACCAGGAGCCGTACGTATTGGCACATCCGGGTTCTCCGATTCCGGCTTCTACCATTCGGCGTTCGAAAACAGCGACGGTACCTACGCGGTGGTATTGCTCAACAGTACCGCGACAAACAAGATGATTACCCTCGACGACGGGGCAAATCATTTCGCCTACGAAGTACCGGCTAAATCGGTAATATCTTATCGTTGGAAAAAATAACTACTAACAACTACAGGAACATGAAAAAGATAAAATATGGCCTACTTGCTTTCGTGGCTTCCATCGTCCTGGTGTCTTGCTCCAACGAGGTGGTGGAGCCTCCACAGGAAGGGAACCCCACCCTCCAGGTCGAAGCGCTCTCTTCCAACGTGCATTTTGGAGACCGACTGTCGTTCGAAGCCACGGTCAGTGACGACGTACCTTTATCCACGTTGACAGCCGTGCTGTATTTCGGTGAAGAAGAGGTTTCCAGGACAACCCTCCGTACCAAAGAAAACGGCACCTATTCCGGGAATATAGCGATACCCTACGGGAAAAACATTCCCGACGGAACCGCTACCCTGGAATTCATTTTGGTGAATATCACGATGAAGAAAACCACCCGATCGTTTGACGTACCGGTTACACGGGCTTCCTATCCTTACCTTATCCTGGTCACGCCCGACGCGTCGTACCCCATGCTTCCAACCGGCCAACCGAATGAATACGCGGCCACGGAAGCTTTCCCATCAACCGAATTACCGGCGTATATTAAAACGCCGGTCGTGGATGACAAGGGACAAGAGATTGTCTTTGGATGGGACGACGGGGAAGGTGCCGTTGCCGAAGGCGTTAGCAGCGACATCCCTTATGCAAGCCAAGTAAGCGGGACGTACAGCGTGACATTCAATACCCGGACTTTTGAAACCGGGCCATTTTTCGAGCTGTTACTGAACGGACAAAAAATGAATAGGGCAGATAAAGACAATTACCGGCTGGATATCGATTTAACCCAAGGGGAAGAAATCACGCTGGAAGGGCTGACCGACTGGTGGGTAGATGCCGACTATTTTGCCGCGGAAGGCGATGGAATGACCTTCGTGCCCATCAGCGGGAAATACCGGGTAACGGCGAACCTGCCCTTGAACTGGGTAAAAGTGGAAGCCATGGCGGGTAACAACCTCGCTTCGCTTCAACCCGACGGGACCGGCGCGATATGGATCATCGGGGATCAGGTAGGCAAGCCATCCTATACTTCCAACCACGTGGGATGGAACCCGTCCAACGCGCTGTGCATGGCACCCGTGGGGAATAAAACATATCAAGTGACCTTCGTAGCGGGTGAGTCGGTGAATGCCGCGGAAATCAACTTCAAGTTCTTCCACCAGAAGGATTGGGGCGGAGAGTTCGGCAGCCAGGCACTTACCACCGAAAGCGACATCGTGTTCGTCGGCGACGGGACCAATGGCCGCGATAACGGGAACCTGGGACTCGTGGCCGGTACAACGCTGGAAGTAGGAGCCACCTACGTCTTCAGGGTCGACCTGTCGGCCGGCAACGACAACGCGGTGCTTACCGTGGTAAAGGAGTAAAGGCATACAAATAATCGGGGGCGAAATCATCGTGTGACTTCGCCCCCTGATTTTCGTGTAATCTCTTTTGCTGTTACACCACACCCTGCGCCATCATGGCGTTGGCAACCTTCATGAATCCGGCAATATTGGCTCCTTTCACGTAGTTGATGTAGGTTCCGTTTTTCCCGTGCGCCACGCATTGGTCGTGGATATCGCTCATGATCTGGTGCAACCACCTGTCCACCTCTTCGTTGTTCCAGGAGATATGCATCGCGTTCTGCGTCATCTCTAACCCCGAGCAAGCCACGCCGCCCGCGTTCACCGCCTTCCCGGGACCAAAAAGCATCTCGTTCTCCAAGAAGTAGTCCACTGCCTCGGCGGTGCACCCCATATTGGAGACTTCCGCTACCAAAATGGCGCCATTCGCTTTCAGTTGCTTGGCGTCCTCCAAGTTTAACTCGTTCTGGATTGCGCACGGCAACGCGATATCCACGGGGCGCTCCCACGGTTTCCGGCCGGGGTAGAACACCGCTCCCGGGAACTCGTCGGCATAAGGTGCCACCACGTCGTTCCCCGAATCCCGCAGCTCGAGCATGAACGCGATCTTCTCGGGAGTATTCACCCCTGCTTCATCGTAGATGTACCCGTCGGGGCCGGAGATAGCAACCACCTTGGCTCCCAGTTCGGTCGCCTTGGTCACGGCACCCCACGCCACGTTCCCGAACCCGGAAACGGCAATCGTTTTTCCTTTCAGGTCGATGCCGTGCGCGGCACACATCTTCTCCACGAAGTATAGAGCCCCGAAGCCCGTCGCTTCCGGCCGGAGGCGCGAGCCCCCGAACGACAGGCCTTTCCCGGTAAACGTGCCGGTATGCGCGCGGGCCAGCTTCTTGTACATGCCAAACATGTACCCCACTTCGCGTGCTCCCACGCCGATATCGCCGGCGGGCACGTCGGTATCGGGTCCCAAGTCGCGCCACAATTCCGTGACGAAGGCTTGGCAGAAACGCATGATCTCTGATTGGGACCGTCCCTTGGGCGAAAAGTCCGATCCTCCCTTCCCACCTCCCATCGGGAGCGTGGTGAGCGCGTTCTTGAACGTCTGCTCGAATCCTAAAAATTTCAGGGAAGAGAGCGATACCGAGGGGTGGAAACGAATCCCTCCCTTGTACGGCCCGATAGCCCCGTTGAACTGCACGCGGTACCCTATGTTCACGTGTACCTGACCCTTGTCGTCCGTCCACGGGACTCGAAAGGTGAAAACCCGATCAGGCTCTACAATACGTTCCACGATAGCTGCCTTTTCAAATTCAGGATGCCGGTTGTACACCTCTTCTATGGATACCAGTACCTCTTTTACAGCTTGCAAAAATTCTGACTCGCCCGGATGCCTCATCTCGAGACGCGTCATAACGTCATTCACCTCCATACGATTAATTTATTTTCACGTTATAGTGTCTGGGATATTCTAATTATATTCTCGCGTTTAATGATTTGAATGAATCATCGAATTTTCGAATCATCAAATCGACAAATCAACCTCCGTTGGTTTCATGCCGAAATGGCTTGTTTAAGAATTTAATCGACAAAGGTAAATATTATTTCAGAATAAAGCGACTCTTCCATTTCCTTTTCGCACAAAACCCACACTTTACTTTACAAATCGTCAAGAAAACGAACCCGATCGTGACGAAATCTTTAATTCATGCCGGTTTATCCAAGCGGAGCAATAAAAGAGGCCCCCGGAAAGTTTCGAGCATTAACATATAAATGTTACTTTTGTAACGACCTACGCGCGTGTAGTTAAAAAACGCGCGTAGATCACGTTAGTTGAATTTTGAACGCGAGCAGGGTAGATGGCAAAGAATAAATTGGCCAAGTTTTCAGATATGGCCACGTACAGCAACGTATTTCAATACGACTTCGAGACGTTAACGAAAAAGGGATTCCCTTTGCAAGGAAAATGGAACACCCACTTCGGGAACGATCATCCCATTATCTTGGAACTGGGGTGCGGGAAAGGGGAGTATACCGTGGAAATGGCCCGTGAATTCCCCGGGAAAAACTTTATAGGAATCGACATAAAGGGAGCGCGTATGTGGAAGGGGGCGACCGAAGCACTAAAAGAAAAGATTTCCAACGCGGCTTTCCTAAGGACACGGGTGGAGCTCCTTCATCACTTCTTCGCGGAGAGCGAGGTGTCGGAGATTTGGATCACGTTTCCTGACCCGCAGATGAAAAAAGTCAACAAGCGGCTCACCTCCACCCGGTTCATGAGAGAGTACGGCCGCGTGTTGGGAGACGGGGGCATCATCCACCTGAAGACCGACAGTAACTTCCTCTACCGGTATACCCAAGAGATGATACGGGAGAATCGTCTTGAGCCCCTGTTTGACACCGACGACCTCTACGGTTCCAACTTGCAAGACCCTATCTTAAGCATCCGGACATTTTATGAACAACAGTGGCTCGATCGCGGTTTTAGTATCAAGTACATCCGGTTTGCCTGCCCCAAAGCGATGGATTGGGTAGAACCGGAGGTGGAAATAGAAAAAGACGAGTACCGCAGCTTTGGACGGGAAGCCCGTGTATGATGTGATGATGTGATGATTTATGGATGTGATGATGAAAAGAAATGAAATAGTTGAGGTAAGTTTTAATTTTGCTTTGCAAATCGTTTCTTACTGTGAAGCATTGGAGCAAAACAGGAAATTCGTGATTGCTTCTCAATTATTGAAATCAGGCACATCCATAGGGGCAAATATCCGTGAAGCCCAAAACGCGGAGAGTATTCTCGATTTTATCCATAAAATGAAACTCGCGGCAAAAGAGGCAGAAGAAACAGAATATTGGCTTTTGCTATGTAACAAATCAGAAAATTACCCATCATCTGCTGAATTATTGCTTACTTTAAGCAGTATCAAAAAACTACTATCAAAAATAATTTCAACTACTAAAAAGAAAATCAGCAAATCACCGAATCAATAAATCATCAAATCGACTTATGGCAATATACCCACAACTCATTATAGACGCGTTGAAAAACGTGCGGTACCCGGGAACGGGGCAAGACATCGTTTCGGCCGGGATGGTGGCCGACGATATCCGGATTGAAGGAATGAAAGTGAGCTTCTCGCTCGTCACCGAGAAAGCAAACGACCCGTTTATCCGGTCATTGGTGAAGATGGCCGAACAGGCGATCCTGACTTACGCCGATGAAAACATCGATATCCAGGGGAATATCTCCGTGAAATCGAAGCAAGCACCGCGCCCGGAACTACCCGAGCTATTACCGGGGGTAAAAAACATCATTGCCGTGGCATCCGGTAAAGGGGGCGTGGGAAAAAGCACGGTATGTACCAACCTCGCGGTGGCACTGGCCAAGAAGGGATACAAGGTGGGGCTTCTTGATGCCGATATATTCGGGCCGTCGGTCCCCAAGATGCTGGGCGTGGAAGACGCCGCCCCGGCAGTGGAGAACAGGGAGGGGCGCGACCTCATTGTCCCCATCGAGAACCACGGGGTGAAGATGCTCTCCATCGGTTTTTTCGTGAAGAAAGACGACGCCATCGTGTGGCGAGGGGCCATGGCAAGCAACGCGTTGAAACAGCTGATTGGCGATGCCGACTGGGGAGAACTGGATTACTTCCTCATCGACTTCCCCCCGGGAACGAGCGACATCCACCTCACGCTGGTACAGACTATCCCCATCACGGGAGCGGTAATCGTGAGCACGCCCCAAGAGGTGGCACTCGCGGATGCCCGCAAGGGAATCAGCATGTTCGCCGGTGACAAGGTAAACGTGCCCATCCTGGGGCTGGTGGAGAATATGGCGTGGTTTACCCCGGCAGAACTTCCCGAGAACAGGTATTACATCTTCGGCAAGGAAGGCTGTAAACGGTTGGCCGAGGAGATGGGACAGGAGTTGCTGGGACAGATCCCTATCGTGCAGAGCATCCGGGAAGGGGGCGATGAGGGAGAGCCTGTCGCGCTATCGGAAGAGAGCATCACCGGCATGGCTTTCTCGAAGCTGGCAGACCAACTGGTGGAAGTCGTGGATAAACGCAACCTCGACCTGCCGAAAACCGGTATCGTGGAAATCACGAGAAGGTAAACAGATTGGCACGCTTGTTTGTTAAACAACCAGTAAGTCGATAAAACGAGTAACAACTACATGGCACATCCTTTCCGAGACTTCCTGTTCTGTCCCAAATGCGGGTCGAAGCGGTTCGTGGAGAACAACGAGAAATCAAAAAAATGCGGCGATTGCGGCTTCACCTACTATTTTAACTCATCTGCCGCCGTGGTGGCCGTTATCGAGAACGATAAAGGAGAGTTACTGGTCGCCCGGCGGGCAAAGGACCCCGTGAAAGGCACGTTGGATCTCCCCGGTGGCTTCGTGGATATGTTCGAGACAGCCGAAGAGGCCATGCAACGAGAAGTAAAGGAAGAAACAGGACTGTGGGTAAATTCCCCCCGTTACCTGTTCTCTATTCCGAATATTTACCTATATTCGGGGTTTGAAGTGCATACCGTTGATCTCTTCTTCTTGTGTAAAGTAGATGATTTCAGCGGGATAAAAGCACAAGACGATGTTTCAGAGCTGTTGTTCATCGCGCGAAACAACCTCGATCCGGCCGATTTCGGGTTGATCTCCATTCGAAAAGGAATTAAAAAACTACGTGAAAATAATTAATCATATGAAACGAGCATGTAAATCATTAAACGCAAGAACATGGTTAAAGCGAGTTCCATACACCATACAGGAAAAATAAATTAATCGTATGAAGAAAGTCATTTTGTTCATTGCCCTCGTCTTTGCTGCCCATGCTTCCATGGCCCAGCGAACAACCTACCACGAACAGCCGGAAAAGCTGTTTAACCAAGGGAAGGAGATGTTCCTGGAGGGAAATTACACGGGCGCGCAAGACCAACTGCTGAAATTTTCTGCCGCGAGCAACGACGACTACCTGAAGGAAGAAGCTGCCTACATGGTGGCCGTTTCTTCATTTCATCTCGGCAACGAGAACAGCGGGGATATCTTGGAAACGTTCCTCGACACCTATCCTGAAACCATCCACCGGCACGAGTTGAGCTTCCTGATCGGTTCTTTTCATTACGATCAAAAAGAATGGGAAGAGGCCCGGTTCTGGTTCAATGCTTCCGATTTGGATTACCTGACCCTTTCTCAACAAGAGGAGTACAGTTTCCGGAACGGGTATACCCAAATGCAGCTGGGAAATAGCGAAGAGGCCAGGCGATATTTCGGGCTGTTGTCGCGGAACAGCAAAACGTACCAAGACGCGGCCAGCTTCTACTTGGGATATATCGACTACTCGAACGGAGATTATAGCGGGGCAATGCAACGCTTCGAACGGCTCAGGAACCACCCCGAATACGCGGAGGAAGTGGCTTTCTACACCGCCCAATCTGCTTTCTTCGACGGGAAGATCGAAGAAGCCGCGCGCCTCTCCGAGGCATTCATCCAGCGTTACCCCGCGAGCGAGCATCAAACCGAGATGCACCGGGTGCTGGGCAATAGTTACTACCGGCTGGGGCAACCTTCCCGGGCCATTCCTTATTACGAACAGTATATTAACGCGACACCGCGACCCCTCCGGGGAGATGCCTACTTCCTGGGACTCTCCTACGTTGAATCGGGAAGGCATAACGACGCGGTGAGCATGTTTCAACTGGCCGTGGGAGAAGCCGACGAGCTTTCACAAAACGCGCAGCTACACCTGGGGCAGGCATACCTGCAGTTAAACCAAAAGCAACTTGCCCAGATGGCGTTCGAAGCCGCTTCACGCGACAGTTTCGACTCCCAGGTAAGGGAGACCGCGATGTTTAATTACGCGCTGCTGGCACACGAAACCAACTTCTCCGTCTTCAGCGAGTCGATCACGCTCTTCGAGAATTTTCTTAAAGAGTTTCCCAACTCACAATACACCGACCAGGTGAACGACATCTTGGCCGAGACATTCCTTACCACCAAGGACTACCAAGCCGCTTTGAATGCCATAAACCGCATCAACCGGCCCGGCAACCGCATCCTGGAGGCAAAACAGATGGTACTGTTCCAGCTGGGAGCACAGGAATTCATCAATGGCCACATGAACGAGGCAGTGCAGCACTTCAACAACAGCATCGGCATGGGCAGTTACGACAGGAATGCCCGTAACAGCGCGTATTACTGGCGAGGTGAAAGCTACTACCGGATGGGGAACTACACCAGCGCGGCAAGCGACTTCCGGCAGTACACCCAAAACGCACCCTCAACAGACCCCAACTACTCCCTCGGCTGGTACAACCTGGGCTACTCGCTTTTCAAGCAACAACAATACGTGGAGGCTGTTAATGCGTTCCAACGCTACGTTGCCTCCGAGAGCAACCGCTCCAAGCCCGAGTATGCCGACGCCCTTAACCGGGTGGGTGACAGTTATTATTTTAACCGGAACTTCACGGAAGCCGAACGGTATTACGGGCAGGCAGCCGACGCGAACCCCTCGTCGGCCGATTACGCGGCATTCCAACGGGCCTTCGTGCTTGGTTTACAGCATAACTACCAAGGGAAGATAACCGCGTTGGACAACCTGATGCAGCGATACCCTAACTCGCAATACTACGACGACGCCCTCTACGAGAAAAGCCGCTCGCTCACGATGCTCAATCGCGAGCAGGAGGCCATCGCGGTATTGCAGCGTTTAGTCAGCGACTTTCCCAAAAGCCAGCTGGCCAGCCAAGGAGGCGTACAACTGGGACAGTTATATTACAATACCGGGAATTACCAGCAGAGCATTGCCGCCTACAAGAACGTGATCGCTCATTTTCCGGGATCTGACGACGCGAGAAACGCGCTGCTTTCCTTGGAAACAGTCTACCGTGACATGAACGATGTGGACGCGTACGTGCAATACGCTAACTCGATCCCCGGCGGGACCCGTATCACCTCTTCCCGCCAAGACTCGCTCAACTACCTCGCCGCGGAAAGCATCTACATGCGAGGCAGCCGGTCCGACGCCCACGCGGCCATGACCCGCTACCTGCAATCGTATCCCAACGGGGCGTATAGCAGCGATGCCAATTACTACCTGGGATTGATTGCCGACGAACGGGGAGAAACTTCGGAAGCATTGGCTCGCTTCCGAAGGGTGATCGATGCCAGCAGCCCGAAATTTTTGGACAACTCGCTCATTTACACCTCTCGCGTCGAATATGAAAACGGGAACTACCGCCAAGCGCTGGCCGATTATTCCCGGTTGGCCAACTCGGCACGAAACGCCACCAACCGGCAAGTGGGACAAATGGGCATGGTCCGCGCTCACTCGCGCTTGGGCGGTTACCACGAAGCGGCCAGGACTGCTACCGAACTGCTCTCGAACAACGCCCTCTCGCCCGAAACGGCAATTGAAGCCCGCTACCTGCGTGGGAAAGCGTACCAAGAGACAAACGAAACCGAAAACGCGATGGCCGACTTCCAGTTCGTGGCCAGCGATACCCGGAACGCGTACGGCGCGGAAGCCCAATTTATCCTGGCCAATACTTACTACCGCTGGGAGTCTTACGATCGGGCAGAAGCACAAGTGAAAGAGTTCATGCAGAAAGGGACCCCCCACCAGTACTGGATGGCACGGGCGCTTATCGTGTTATCGGACACGTATAAAGCCAAAGGGGACGATTTTCAGGCACGCCAATACTTGGAAAGCCTCCGGAATAACTACCAGGGCAACGAGGAAGATATCCGCCAAATGATCAATGAAAGGCTGAATTGATCAATGAAGAATTAAGAATGAAGAATTAAGAATTATCTCGGTAATACATATGAGAAGAATATATAGTACATTAGCTGCCCTGGCATTCGTTGCCGGGATGTTCGCGCAAACGCAGGATTCGTTGCTGCGCCGCCAGATGGAACTGGAGCGTGACTTCAACCCCACCCTGATGGATGCCAATAAAATCACCTCGTTACCCATGTTACGAGAGCCTGCCGTCCAGAAAGCCAACACCAATTACTCCACGTGGGCAGGCCGCGCGATCCCCCCGCTGGAGATCGCCCTCCCACGGCCGGAAGATATCATGACGGCGATCCCGTATAGCACGGATAAAGGGTACATCACATTTCACGCGGGAAATTATGCCAACCTCGACGGGGCACTGGGTTACCGGATCTTGGACGACAAAAGGAACCAGCTTGCTTTCACGTTCACCCATAACTCTACCAATGGTGACATCCGTTACGCGCAGGAGACAGCCCCCGGCGATAACAAGGCATTTACCATGGACAATATAGGGGGGCTCGATTACCGCCACCTCGCGGACGCGTTCGCCCTTGACATGCAGCTATCCTACCTCCACTCGATGTTCAATTACTACGGGAACAGCTTTGGCGAGTCACGCTTCTTCAACAACGAAAATCAGCGACTGGGAGTGATGAACGCGCGCGTGGCCGTGGAGTCCTCGGCGACCGACGCGTTAAATTTCAACGGGTTTATCGACTTCAAAAACTTCTCGTCGAAATATGGTGAGACGCTTTCCTTGGAAGGCATAAAAGGGAACCAAGTGCACGCGATGGCAGGCTTTGCTTGGCCATTTCAAGAGGGCGATAGCAAAGTGGGCGTGGACGGGTCGATACTTTCCACGCTATACCAAGGAGACTTGAACAACTATTTCCTCGTGAGCGGTGCCCCTTACATTCTGCTCGGGGGCACTAACTGGCACGCGCGGCTGGGAGCTGACGTGTTGTTCCAAAACGCGCGTAACACCCAAGTACGGGTCGTTCCCAACGCGGATGTCCGGTGGGGGGTGACCGATCATTCGTCGCTCTACGCGAAGGTACACGGGGGCTTCCACCCCAACACGTTCCTCGATATGATGGAAGAGTCGCGCTATGTTCTTCCCCTGGGGAACGTTCGCCCCTCTTTCTCGTACGTGGACTTGGAAGCAGGCGTGAAGATCGGTGAAGTGAGCGGGTTCCGCTTCGATTTCTTCGGGGGATTCAGCAAGACCGACGACGCGCACCTCTTGGTGCTTAACGGCAACGACCCCGCCAGCGGGGATATCCCGGGGCCCTTCATCGAGGCGCTCAAGCCGGTATACGGCGACCTCTCCCACTCCTTCGTGGGAGGGATGGTACACACGAACGTGTGGGCACCGCTGGATCTTTCACTGCGGCTGAGAAAGAATTTTTATGACGTGGCGGACCTCGTCATTAACGAGGAAGCTATTCCCGATGCCAAGGCGTACAATAAAGCCGGGGTAGAGGTGGACGCACGTGCCACGCTTGACCTGGTCGAGAACTTGAAATTCAGCTTGGGTTACTATTTTGCCGGAGACCGGTGGACGCGCTTCGAAGGAGCGGACATCAAGATGGATGCCATCAACGACCTCAACGTGGGCGCGATATACTCCATTACAGACGCCTTCTCGCTCAACGTGAAAGTTAACAACCTGCTATCCCAGAAATACGATATCTGGTACGGGCACCCCGCGCAAGGGCTTAACGCGTCGGGAGGGTTCACGTTCACGTTTTAAGGGGAAGAAGCGGCCCATCGCGACAGGACATGTCTCTGCCGCTTCCCATTCACACCTTGACAAATCGTCGTGAACAGATCGACGCATTCATTCTCCGCGGGGAAACGAGGATACGAGACAAAATGCCCAAAAACTATTTTTAATATATCTTCCTTCATGGTTACAATGGTTTTGAGTACTTTCGCGTCGGACTATCCCGCTGTGCAACAATCAAGAGGGGACAGATAAAAAGGTATGGCTAAGAAAAATAGGACTGCCGGCAACAAGGCAAAAACAAAAAAGAACGGGAGCAAGCGAGGTATCGTGAAAATCATGTGGAAGCTGTTCGGGCTCGCGGTGGCAGCCGGGATATTGTTCTTCGTGCTCGTCTCCACCGGTGCCGTGGGATACCTGCCTGATATCGAGGAGCTGGAAAACCCCATCGACAGGTATGCCTCCCAAGTGATCTCGGCAGACAACAAGCTGCTGTTCACCTATTCGTTAAGCGATGACAACCGCATCTTCGTGGATTATTCCGACCTCTCCCCCCATCTCATAAGCGCGTTGGTCTCTACCGAAGACATCCGCTACTACTCCCACTCCGGAATCGATATTATCGGATTAGGGAGGGCCATATTCAAGACGCTTATCCTGCAACAAGAGGAGAGCGGGGGGGGCAGTACCATCACCCAGCAGCTCGCGAAGCTGCTCTATTCACCCCGGGCAAGCAGCAAAGTACAACGTGTCTTTCAAAAACCGGTGGAATGGGTGATCGCCGCCAAGCTGGAACGCTACTATACCAAAGACGAGATCATCAACCTCTACCTAAACAAGTACGATTTTAATTATAGCGCGATCGGGATAGAGTCGGCCGCGCGTACTTATTTCAATAAGACACCCCGCGATCTCACCGTGGAAGAGGCTGCCATGCTGATTGGCATGTTAAAGAACTCTTCCCTTTACAACCCGGTACGACGGCCGGACATAACCCGTGAGCGTCGCAACGTGGTGTTATCACAAATGCGTAAAGCGGGGCACCTTACACGAGCGGAAAGGGACTCACTCGCCCAGCTGCCCATCGAAATCGATTTCAATCGCTCCGATCATATCCATATTTCCGCTCCTTACTACCGCCAGCATTTGGCTAAAATAATGATGGCCAAAAAGCCGGAAAGAAAAAATTACGCCTCTTGGCAACGGCAGCAGTTCGTGGAGGATTCCGTGGCTTGGGAAGATGATTCCCTGTTCGGGTGGTGCCACAAGAACAAGAAACCCGACGGCTCCTATTATAATATTTATACCGACGGGCTGAAAATTTACTCCACCATCGATTCACGCATGCAACTGCATGCCGAAGCAGCCGTGCGGGAACATATGGGAGAGTCCCTGCAAGATCAATTCTTCCAGGAGAAGCGGGGAGCGAAATACGCACCTTATTCAAGGGAGGTGAGTGACCAAGTAGAACACCTGATGACAGTGGCCATGCGACAGACGGAACGGTACCGCGTACTCAAGACCGGGGGCATGAGCGAAGAGGATATCCTGAAGAACTTCAAGGAAAACCCGGTGGAAATGAAGGTGTTTTCATGGGAACACCAAGAGATAGACACCGTGATGACCCCGTGGGACTCCATCCGGTATCACAAAAACTTCCTAAGGACAGGCTTCATGGCAATGGACCCGTACACTGGCAACGTGAAGGCCTACGTGGGCGGCCCAGACTTCAAGTTTTTCAAGTACGACATGGTCACCACCGGCAAGCGCCAGATCGGTTCTACCATTAAGCCTTACCTCTACACAGTGGCCATGGAGGAGGGGATGACTCCTTGCGACCAGCTCACGCATCAACCCATTACCCTGATGACCGAAACCGGCGAGGAGTGGACTCCCAGGAACCCGGGCCATACCAGTGGCGAGACGGTCACCATCAAGTGGGGACTGCAACGCTCCAGTAACTGGGTAACGGCTTACTTGATGAAGCAGTTCTCCCCTTACGCGTTCGCCCGCATGCTGCAATCGTTCGGGCTTAAGACCCCGGCCGACCCGGTAGTTTCTTTGGCCTTGGGACCTAACGATGCCTCGGTGTACGAAATGGTGGGCGCCTACTCCTCGTTTATCAACAAAGGGATACGCGTGGAACCGGTATTGGTCACCCGCATCGAAGATGCCAATGGGAATGAACTTGCCTCGTTCGTCCCCAAGATGCGGGAGATTTTCAGCGAATCCACCTCGTACAAAATGCTGGATATGCTCACGGCGGTGGTAGACGGGGGGACCGGCAACCGGCTGCGTTGGCGATACAACCTGAAAGGGGCGATGGGAGGCAAAACGGGCACCACCAATAACAACTCCGATGGATGGTTCATGTCGTTCACCCCGGAACTGGTTGCCGGCTGTTGGGTGGGCGGTGAAGAGCGCTCTATTCACTTCGACCGGATGGCGTACGGCCAAGGAGCCAGCATGGCACTGCCCATTCACGGCCTGTTTTACCAAAAGGTATACGCCGACCCGGAATTGAATTACACCGACAACGGCACGTTCGATATTCCCGAAGGATTCAATCCCTGCCACGGCACGGAGCGTTATTCCCCCGACTTCTACCGGGGCAATGCACCGGTCGTGGAAAACGAGGGAATCGACGACATCTTTAATTAGAAGAGTATCCCACAACAACAACTGCATTGTCGGGAGTAGGCCCTGTATAGGAAGTAGAACCATCGTCGCCCTGTAAACGGAAAACAACCGGGATGCTTTTACTTAACCCTCCATTTGAAGGACGTATGCTTGCCAAGGCGATCTCTTGGGTTTTATACCCTATAAAAGAAATAGCCACGGTCGCGTCTTTAGAAGGTACCGCCAGTTGAAAATTTCCATTCGAGTCTGTTATCGTACCTTGATTGGTTCCTTTTAGTACAACGGAAGCTCCCTGTATCGGACTTGAGGAGTCTGTAACCCTGCCTGACATTATAAATGAGGCTCCTTTCTCCCATTCCGGCATAGCCGTTATCACCCGAAGTACCTCCTTGCTCAAAATGGCTTCATCGCCCGAATCAGGCTGAACTTCAACACCACCGATATATCCATCGTTTCTGAATGTAAGTGTGGCATTTACCAATCCCTGGATACCTTTCTCTTGTGCTTCCACAGGATAGCGTATATTGTCGGAAACATATCGCATGAACCCCTCTTCACCACCGGGAAAAACCTGATCTTGCATTACTTGTACCGAGACAGACATGCTTGCTTCATTTGTCCTCAAGTCCCCGATAAGAACACTCGATTCTTCACTCGTGGACTCTTCTTCAGGTTTGCTTACCCTAAAGGTAACCGGGAGCGTGAACCGCACATTTACCGCTTGGCCACGTTGTCTGCCGGGTTCCCACTTGGGCATGGACTCGATTACCCGCACTGCTTCCGCGTCAAGTAAAGGATCAACACCGCGTACAATGTTCACGGAGTCAATGCTGCCATCTTTCATCACCAGGAAATTACAAATCACACGTCCCTGGATCCCTCTCTCGCGCGCTTCCTTAGGGTAAACAATACTATCGGAAAGGAATTTCATCATTGCCTCGTTTCCACCGGGGAATCGGGGTTGCTCTTCCACGACAACAAAGATGTCCTCGGTCACCGCTTCTTTCTTCACGGGCGGGGGGTCGGAAACGGGTTCTACACTTGATACACTCGTGAGCTCGGTAGCGGGGTCACTTGTTTCACGCGCGGCCGTCGCTTCTTCATCATTGCCCGCGTAAACGCTGTTTGTGGTAACAAGTAGAAAACACACCGGTAAAATCGCGAGGTATTTCACCAGCCGCAACGTGGGGGATTTGGTTTTGTTCATCATCATAATTCGTTGTTTTAATAGTGATACATTAAAGTTATTTACTAAAGGAGCGCCCGATTCGTGATATGTCAATCGCAAAAGATGGTACTGGTACTCTCGCGTGTCAAAGCCCTCGAGAAGGACGTCGTTATCAGCCAGGTATTCCAGGTTCATGATCATTTCTCGCTTCATTAACCACACGAACGGGTTCCACCAGAAGAAGATGCAAAGCAACTCGGCCAACACGATATCAACCGAGTGGGCTTGCTTCACGTGCGCCTGTTCATGCAGTAGCACCTGAGTTAACTCCGTTCCGGGATGTTGTTCTTCATGAATAAAAATGAGGTTGAAAAATGAAAAAGGAGTGACATCTTCTTTTAAATGATAGACGGTCGTTCCCGAAATCGTTCGTTTCTCACATTTAGCACGAATGCTGTAAATAGACCCAAGCTGGACAAAAAATCGCGATATGAAAACAAGCGTGACGCTCAGGTAGAGCAGGAAAAGAATCGTTGCCCAAGGAATAGATACAGGGGCGGGAGCATCGTTGTCAATTATCACGACCATGCTTGGCTCACCAATAGTTACCGTGGTAATCACGGTTCCCTCTTCGGTCCCCGCGGTTGGAAACATCCACGCGTTGCTCAACGCCGGAACGGTGAAAAGGGGATAAAGGAGCGAGAAGAGAATAGCCGACAGGAAAAAGAAACGCCTTAGCCTTAAAAAAGTATCCTTCTTCAGCATGGATGCATACAGGAGGTAAAACAATGCAAGGGCAATGTTTACTTGTAGCAGGTATATGAAAAATGGATGCATGGTTTACGGATTAAAATTAGACTATTTCTTGCTTTTCTCTATTAACCGGATAATCTCCGAAAGCTCTTCGGCAGAAATTTTCTGTTCTTTCGCGAAAAACGACACAAGTTCCTTGTAGGAGTTATCAAAGTAGCTTTGCACTACTCCCGACAAAAAATGCCGCTTGTACGCCGATTCTGATATCCTCGGCTTGAAAACCTTCACGTTCCCGAACCTTCGCTTTGTAAGGTACCCCTTGTTCTCGAGGTTTTGGAAAATAGAAGCTACCGTGGTATAAGGAGGCCGGGGCTCTTCCATCCGGTCCACGACATCCTTTATGGCACATTCGCCAAGCTGCCACACGTGCAGCATTACATTCTCTTCTTGATGCGTTAATCGATCCATAATGTTATTATCGTTACGTTGTTAATTAAGATCTCATTCTTTTTCGCGGAAACATTTCATCCTTCCAACGCTGCAAACTTACGTTTTTTTCGTAACGTATCATCATATTCGTAGTAATATTAAAGTTAAATAATCAAAAAAAGAGTATCAGGATCAGGAGGGTACGAAAACAGGCGGGCCGCCTCGATATATCGAGACGGCCCGCGAGGGTTTCTATTTTTTCTCTTTTATAGTAAATCAGGCTTGCTTCTCGAAGTCCTGCATGCATTGGATCAATGCTTCCACGGCTTCCTTGGGACAGGCGTTATAGATGGATGCCCGGAACCCGCCCACGGAACGGTGGCCTTTGATGCCCACCATACCCCGTTCCTTAGCAAATTCCATGAAAGCGGCTTCCTTGTCCTTGTGCTCCTCGCTCATCACGAAGCAGACGTTCATGATAGATCGGTCTTCCTTGGCCGCGGTACCCACGAATAACGGGTTGCGATCGATCTCATCGTAGAGAAGTGCCGCTTTTTCTTGATTGAGCTTATACATAGCTTCCAGGCCACCCTGTTCTTTCACCCACTTGAGGGTTTCGTGCATCACGAAGATGGAGAATACCGGTGGCGTGTTGAACATGGAACGGTTTTTATCGGAGTCGCTGATATGCGTGCGGTAATCGACCATGGTTTGCAACGGCCGGTCGAGTTGGCCCAGAATATCCTCGCGTACGATCACGAAAGCCACGCCGGCAGGTCCCACGTTCTTTTGTGCCCCACCATAGATGATCCCGTACTTGGAGATATCCACCGGGCGACTCATGATATCAGACGACATATCGGCCACCAACGGGATCGGGCTGTCGATATCCTCGTGCATCTCGGTACCGAAAATAGTATTATTAGAGGTGATATGAAAATAATCGGCGTCGGTAGGAATGGTGTATCCCTTAGGAATATAGGAGTAGTTTTTATCTTCCGACGAAGCCACGATCTCTACCTCCCCGTAAAACTTGGCCTCCTTAATGGCTTTTTTTGCCCACGTACCGGTCTGCAGGTAAGCGGCTTTCTTTTTCATCAAGTTGGCGGGTATGGTGAAAAACTGGGTGCTGGCACCGCCGCCTAATAGAAGCACTTTGTAATTGTCGGGAATACGGAGCAGTTCTTTCCACAGGTCGGCCGTCTCTTTCATAATCCGCTCCCAACCGGGAGTACGGTGCGAAATTTCAAGGATACCGATGCCGGTGTTATCAAAATCACGGATCGCCTCGATGGCCGATTCAATGGCCGGCTCAGGGAGCACGCACGGCCCGGCGTTGAAATTATACTTCTTCATATGTTTTCGATTTCAAAATTTCAAAACTTCTGCATTTAATCATCAAATCACTTAATCACATTGGCACATTAGTCACATTAGCACATTAGTCACATTAGCACATTAGTCTCATTGGCACATTGCCACATTAGTCACATTGGCACATTGCCACATTAGTCACATTGGCACATTAGTCACATTGCCACATTGGCACATTAATCAATTCACCCTGAAACTATCGTCTCCATTTTTGAAAAAGGCGACGATCTGGCTGGCCGCTGCAATGCCCGCGTTCTTATTGGCATCGGTAGTCTGGGCACCCATTTTACGAGGGGTAGAAAAGTAGCGGTTCCCGAACTTGGCAAGAAACTCCTCGTGCCTGTCCGGCTGAATATCGGTAATGTATTGGAAAGCGGGACGCTCTTCCATGATTCGAATCAAGTCGGCCTCCAACACCAGTTCCTTCCGGGCGGTATTTATAAGAAGTCCATCCTTCGGCATCAACGACAGCAGGGAGTAGTTCACGCAGTGGCGGGTCTCCTCCAAAAGGGGCATATGCAAGGAAACAAAATCACAGTTCTGGAACAGTTCCTCGTTAGTATACGCGGTTATCACGCCATACTCGCCCTCTTTCCGGAGGTCATCGTGCGTGAGCGTGGGAGAGTAAGCATATACCGGCATATCAAATCCCCGCGCGATGCGAGCCACGCCCTTGGCAACATGTCCAAACGCGTAGAGCCCCAGGCGGCGGTGCCTTATCTCGCGCCCTACCGTACCATCAAATTGATTCCGTTGCATGAAGAGCATCATCCCAAGCACCAGTTCAGCCACCGCGTTCGCGTTTTGACCGGGGGTATTCATCACGCATACATTTGCCGACGAAGCGGCATCCAAGTCCACGTTATCGTAGCCGGCACCTGCACGTACAATCAACTTCAAACGAGGAGCAGCCGCCATAATACCTCCGTCAATAATATCGCTGCGGACGATCACGGCATCCGCGTCTTTCACGGCTTCAAGCAATTGGGACCTATTGTCGTAATTTTCCAATTTCACCAATTCGTGTCCTGCCGACTCGATAATGTATTCTATTCCCTCCACGGCTTCCACGGCAAATGGTTTACTTGTCGCCAAAAGTACCTTCATATTCCTCTTCCCTTTAATAAGTTTTCGTGTTACCAGTTGAAAATTTCGCCTGTTCCTGAAATAAAACGCGATAAAACTGCCCCGCCATCACCCAAGTTTTGATAAGTAATGGCTCTTCGTGCAATCGTATCACAAGTAAAAATAAAGTTACAAATTTACAAACTTATACGTAACAAAAAACGAAATCAGAATAAAAAATAAACAAAGTGAAGAAATTATCGCTTTTTAAAAGAGATTTGTCGAATAAATGGAATCATCGTATCTTTGGCACGGTGAACGAATGATGCAATGCGATGAACAATCCTTATCCCTCCGCTTTACTTGAGAATGCAGTGAACGAATTTGCGAAACTTCCGGGAATAGGAAGGAAATCAGCACTTCGCCTGGTACTTCACTTGCTTCGCCAAGATGAAAAAGCGGTCACCCATTTTACGGACACGCTGCTCCGGCTGAAGAAAGAAATCAACTACTGTTCCTCGTGCCATAATATCTCCGACACGGAAGTGTGTGCCATCTGCGCGGATAAATCACGCGACAGTTCCGTTATATGCGTGGTAGAAAACGTGAAAGAGGTGATGGCCATCGAGCGGACAGTCCAGTTTAGCGGGCTTTATCACGTGCTGGGAGGTATCGTATCGCCCATCGACGGCGTCGGCCCGTCTGACCTGGAAATTGCCAGCCTTGAGGAGCGGGTAAAAGCCGGTGGAGTCAGCGAGGTGATCTTGGCCCTGAGCGCTACCATGGAAGGCGACACCACCAATTTCTATATTTACCGCAAGCTACAACCGTATGGCGTGAAGGTGAGCATCATCGCGCGCGGTGTTTCGATTGGCGATGAGATTGAATATGCCGACGAGGTGACGCTGGGCCGCTCCATCATGAACCGCACCCTTTTTACCGAGTCCTACAAACTTGTTACAAAATAAAATCTTCGGATGAAGAACGAAAATGATAAAATAGCCCAGGCAACCCGCCACCTGAAGAAACATTACCGGGGGAACATCCTTTTCCTGGCTCTTTTTTTCTTACTCGTCCTATTTCGACTGCTCCCTTTTTTCGGGGTGGAACAACCGGTAAGCGTAACCTTGGAAAGGTATGCCATCATGATTCCTATCATCGCGATTCCTCTTTCGTTGAAATACTTCGCGAGCCGCCTGAAAGGGATCTCGCACCCCGCGGAAGCAGCAACCGCCATCAAGGTATACAAAAGCGCCTCCTACCTCCGCCTCTATACCCTGAGTACGGTCACGCTGGCATTTATAGTATTGTACGGCTATTCCGGCAACATGAATTTCTTCTGGCTTACCGTGGTGCTGTTCGTCGTGTTCCTCTATTGCAATCCATCGCACCAAGAGCTCGATAACATGACCAAAGAACCGGAAGAAGAGGCACCGGAAGGGAGCGAAGGGAATGAAGCTGCCGGGGAGGAGCATCCCGAAGAAGAGATGGCGGAAAAAACACACTTCCTGTCCGATGAGAAAGTAGAGAAAGTGGAAGGGGTCAGCGCGAGTAATTAAATAGGAAAAAAAATGAAATTGTTGGAAAATAGCGAGATCCGATTGCGGGCACCGGAACCGGAGGACCTGGATGTCCTTTACCGGTGGGAAAACGATACCGGTCTTTGGGCCTCGGGTATTTCCATCGCTCCTTTCTCTCGCTACACGCTCCGGCAATACCTTGCCAATTCCACGCAAGATATATACACCGATAAGCAACTGCGGCTGATGATAGAGCACCTGCAAACAGGAGAAACGATCGGGACAGTGGACCTCTACGATTTCGACCCGTTTCACGGCCGGGCGGCGGTAGGCATTCTCATCGACCCGCGATTTCGGGCACAAGGATACGGCTTGCAAGCGTTAACGCTACTCGAGTCCTACGTGTTCGATTTTTTAAACCTCCACCAGCTTTATGCCTTGGTTCCGGAGAAGAACAATGCCAGCATCCGGCTATTCCAAAAAGCGGAGTATACCCCGGCAGGAAGGTTAACCGACTGGCTCTCGGATGGAAATGGTTTCGAGGACGTGCAGCTCCTACAAAAACTACAAAAATAACCCATCATGCAAGACGATATACAAAAAGCAATCGAGGTACTGAAAAAAGGGGGACTCATCCTCTACCCTACCGACACGATCTGGGGGATCGGGTGCGACGCCACCAACGAGGAAGCGGTAAAAAAAGTGTACGAGTTGAAGCAACGAGTCGATAGCAAGTCGATGCTGGTGCTCGTGGACACCCCCGCCGTACTACAAGCTTACGTGCAGCAGGTACCCGACATCGCGTGGGACCTGATAGAGCTGACCGACAAACCGCTTACCATCATCTACGACGGGGCAAAGAACCTTGCCCCCAACCTCGTCGCCCCCGATGGTTCCATTGGCATACGGGTAACCGACGAACTTTTTTCCAAGGCATTGTGCCGCCAGTTTCGTAAACCGATCGTCTCCACCTCGGCCAACCTTAGTGGAGAGCCTTCCCCTTCCCGGTTCTCTAAAATTCAGCCTGCCGTGAAAGAGGGGGTGGATTACATCGTCGCGTACCGGCAGAACGACCGGGCAGAAGCAACCCCGTCCGGTATCGTGAAACTGGCAAGAGACGGCTCCATCCAAGTTATCCGCAAGTGACCGTTTTTTTTAGCCCGGACACGGTATTAAAAAGATTATCGTGTATATTCGCGTATATAATAGGTATCACTATTCTTGTTTTCTGAATGCGACTAAAAGAACGACTAAACCAATTTTTCATCTGGCGTGATTCCCATATCAAAGAACGGCACTTCCTGCTGTTTGTCTGCTTTTTAGTGGGAATTCTCACCGCGCTGGCAGCGTACGCCCTGAAAACAGCCATCCATTTTTTCCAAGTCTTCCTTACCGAGAATTTCAGTCAGGAGAACATGAACTTCTCATACCTGCTTTTCCCTATCGCGGGCATCCTCATCGCGGGGCTCTACGTGAGGTACGTGGTAAAGGACGACATCAGCCACGGGGTAACCAAGATCCTGTTCGCCATATCCCAACGCAAGAGCCGGATCAAACCGCACAACACGTACTCGTCCCTCGTGGCCAGTTCCGTCACTATCGGCTTCGGGGGATCGGTGGGAGCGGAGGCCCCCATCGTGCTCACCGGCTCGGCCATCGGCTCTAACCTCGGCAGCTTTTTCCGGCTGGAGCAACAAAGCCTCATGATCCTCGTGGGATGTGGCGCGGCCGGGGCGATTGCCGGCATCTTTAAAGCCCCCATCGCGGGCATCCTCTTCGTGATAGAGGTGCTGCTGCTCGACCTCACCATGTCGTCTATCCTGCCACTCCTGGTGACAGCCGTTACCGCCACCACCGTCTCCTACCTGCTAAACGGGATGGGTGCCATGTTCGCTTTCTCCCAGGTAGAGCCTTTCTTGCTCGACCGTATCCCCTTCGTTATCTTGCTCGGTATCGCCTGCGGGTTCTTATCGTTGTACGTGGTGCGTGCCATGACCTGGTGCGAGGGCATTTTTCATGACCTCCCCCCTTGGAAACGTTTCCTACTGGGTGGAGTAATACTTAGCGTCTTGATTTTTCTCTTTCCACCTCTCTACGGGGAGGGATACAACACCATTAACACCCTGCTCAAGGGAGACGATGGTTTTCTTTTGCTTACCAGCGAAAGCTTTTTTCACAACAGGGGAAGCCAGTGGTCTGTCGTCCTCTTCTTGGTGCTGGTTATCTTTTTCAAGGTATTTGCCACGAGCGCGACCAACGGCGGGGGAGGAACCGGTGGCGTATTCGCGCCCACGCTATTTTTAGGGTGTATCGCGGGATTCGTTTTTTCTTACACGCTCAACCAACTGGGGTACACCACCTTTCTTCCCGAAGAGAACTTCGCGCTGATGGGGATGGCAGGCGTGATGGCCGGGGTGATGCATGCCCCCTTGACCGGCACGTTCCTTATCGCGGAACTTACCGGCGGGTACGAACTCTTCCTTCCGTTAATGATTGTTTCGCTGGTATCGTATGGTACCATCCTGCTATTTGAGCGACACAGCATCTACGCGAAACGGCTTGCAAAAAAGGGGGAACTCATTACCCACCACAAGGACAAGGCAGTACTCACTTTCTTGAAAATTGATCAGTTGCTGGAGAAGGATATCCCTACCGTGACCCCCGAGATGACGTTGGGAGAGATGGTCAAGGTGATAGCCACCTCCGAGAGAAATATTTTCCCCGTGGTAAACAATAACAACGTACTGCAGGGGCTGGTTATGATGAATGATATCCGGAATATCATGTTCCGGCCGGAACTATACGACAAGTTCACGGTGAATAAATTCATGGTGGGAGCACCCGCGAAGATTGATATCAACTCCAGCATGGAAGAGGTGATGGACACCTTCGAAAACACGAAGGCGTGGAACTTACCCGTGGTGGACAAGGAGGGAGTCTACAAAGGCATCCTGTCGCAGTCATCCGTTTTTAACTCCTACCGCGAAGTGTTGGTTGAACACTATTCCGACATGGATGAGTGAACTGATGTGGTGATGTAATGATGTGATGATGTGATGATGTGATGATGGAAACGACTGATATAGATAAGAAAACGCTCCGGATTGTTTTCATGGGGACCCCCGGTTTCGCGGTAGAGTCGCTGAAAGCATTGGTGGAGAACGGGTACAACGTGGTGGGAGTGGTCACCATGCCCGATAAGCCGGCAGGCAGGGGCTACAAGCTCCAACCCTCACCGGTAAAACAGTACGCGCTGCAACAGGGTTTAACCATCCTGCAGCCCGAGAAGCTGAGAGACGAAGGATTCCTGAATGAATTAAAGGAGTTAAACGCGGATTTGCAGGTGGTAGTGGCTTTCCGAATGTTGCCCGAAGTAGTCTGGGCCATGCCCCCGAAGGGTACATTTAACCTTCACTCGTCGCTGCTCCCTCTCTACCGGGGGGCGGCCCCCATCAACTGGGCCATCATCAACGGCGAAGAAGAGACGGGGGTAACTACCTTCTTCCTTTCACACGAGATCGACACGGGTGAGATTATCTTTCAAGAGAAGGCTCCCATCCGGGCAGATGAAACGGCGGGAACGTTGCACGACCGACTGATGTACATGGGGGCAAGCTTAGTGCTCAAAACGGTAGATGCTATCCTCGACGGCTCGGCACGGTCGGTTTCCCAACATGAACTTATCCAGGATGAATCCGTACTGAAGCCTGCTCCTAAAATATTCACGGGAGATTGTCGCGTGGATTGGGGAAGAGGTGCGCGAGACGTCTATAACTTTATCCGGGGCTTATCGCCCTACCCTGCCGCATGGACGGAGTTGCACATGGACGGCATGCCGGAACCGCTTCGAGTAAAAATATACGGCAGCGAAATCATCAACCGGGAATCAAAAGGAGCCCAAGAACCGGGAAAAGTCTCCGAAACCCGCCATGTACTGCCCGGGACCATCCTCACGGACAACAAAACCTACCTCCATGTAGCAGTACAGGATGGATTTATCGGGGTCACCGACCTTCAACTCACGGGAAAAAAACGATTAAAGACAGGAGAGCTCCTCAATGGATTCAAGCTGGCTGAAACTGCCCGCTTCACGTGACGTAACCTTCCGTCGCCGCGACCACCTTCTCGTCGAACCTACCACTTGTAATTTAACCCGAAACTGAGTGTTTGATTGATTTGCCAGTGCCTGAGGTCGGGATCAGCCGGGACACTGTCGTCGAACCGTACGTTCAAGTAGATACTGGTAGAGAAAGCATTGCTCAATGCCATATTGAGGGTATTCTCAAGTTCCGAGACCACCTTGTCGTACGGGGTGAAGTACGTAAACCTTGAATTCCAAGTGATGTAGCGTGTAATGTCGTATATAATGGTCGACGTGATAGTGGTACCCAGGTCCATCAGCGACTTTTCCCCTTCGGGGATACCGTACCGCGCCACGTCCACATCATCGTTCCATACATACCGGTAGCTGATGGAAACCGGGGCAATGTGCAAGTCCCATCGCACCCGGCGATGACGCACTTTCTCTGATCTTTTATCGAGGTTATACTTCAACCCCACCCCCAGGTTCACGTACAACGGGGACAGGAACGATGAACGGAGGTCATCCGAATTAACGGGGTAAGCATTGAACAGCTGCGACTTTGCTTCCATGTTCATGGAATAGGACCATCCTTTTATAAACGCGTCTATCCCGAAATCACCAAAATAACGGATAAGGTCGTTGCCGATACGATAGCTTCTCAAGGAGTCGTCGGGGGAGTTAAAGACCTGCAATCGCCACTCCAACATGTTATTAAATTTCACCTTCTCTTTATGGTAATTGGCTCTTAACACGTGATAGCTGTTAAAGTTCAGGTTATTGGTCCCTCCTTTGTGCCAGTTCTCCGAGAAATAGTTCTGCGCGAACTGGAAGGAGTGCTCCCCGGAACGCACCCAGTACTTGCGGCCAATGGTTACCCCCTCAATGCCGGGAGCATCCAGCGAGTAGGTCGTTTCGGCCCGTATGAGTTCTCGGAAAGGGTTAAAGGACTCCCTTACCATCTCGTCTCCACCAATCACGCTCGGTATTGAATCAAAACTCAGTACGGAATAACGGATCCTGTCGGGATAACTCATGTAGTAATCCCGCCGCACGTCCCGCACGAAATCACCATGCCGTAGCTTGGGAGCAAACGTGTTCTCCGGCGAGATCAAAAGCCCTTTACCCGATTCATCAGCGGGAGGGTAGAACGACAACTCGCGCGGTAGCACCTGCCCGGTAAAAATCATCGGCAAGAAGAGGGGATTATAAAAAAGCGTGTCCCGGAAAGTGAGGCCGCGCATCGCTTCCGTGTTATAACCATAAAGAGGCAGCTGCAACGTCCCGTTCTCTTTCCTTGAATAAAGAGAGTCGAGGGGATTTCTGAACACGGGATGCAAAGCAACGGGAGCCGTGGGGACAGGTTCGCCGGTTATAGGCAGCGGGGGAATAATGAGGCTATCCGGAAGTGTACGGGTAGGTACCAAAGACGTGCCTGTGTTACTTTCAATCACCTCCGGCGGAGCCGTGCGGCGTTCAATCTGTTTGCTGATATCTGTGATATCCCTGAATAAATCCAAACTATCCGGCACGGCGATGGAGTCTGGCCCTTGGGTAATCCTATTTTCAACCTCGGAAGCTACCGTTCCTATAGAACAGATAGTAATCATTAAAAAAGGAAGAATAAATCGTTTCATATTTTTCGGCTTAAGAATAGGGTGCAATTTCTACTACCCAAGTCGTTACTCGGAAATTGCAAACAGCCCCATGCATTCTACTTATGGACAAAGATATAAAAAAAGTTTTATTCACCAGCCTGAAGTTTTACACCTTTCTTGCTTTGCCCTACCATATCTACAAAAAATGTTATACTTTTGTTGTTCGGCGAACTCGCCAGTGGGTGATTTCCTCCACGAGTAGTGCCTTTAAAACAGTGTAACATAATAGTTTTATGAAGAATTTATCTTACATTTTACTGATTTTGGCAGGTGCCATGATCCTTACCGGCTGTCAAGGATACAACCGGATGGTTGAAAAACAAGAAGCGGTGACATCGCAATGGGGTAACGTGCAGAATGCCTATCAACGGCGAGCCGACCTCATCCCCAACTTGGTAAACACGGTAAAGGGTTACGCGGCACACGAACAGGAAACCTTCACCCAAGTCACGGAAGCACGGGCACGGGCCACGCAGATGGTCGTTGACCCGGAGAACCTCACCGAAGAAGCCCTGCAAGAGTACCAACAAGCCCAGAATCAAGTGGGGCAAGCATTGGGAAGGCTGTTGCTCATACAGGAAAACTACCCGGAACTGAAAGCCAACCAAAATTTCTTGGCACTGCAAGATGAACTGGCAGGAACAGAGAACAGGATCTCGGTGGAACGCAACCGCTTCAACGAGATGGCGCGCGACTACAACGCGTACATCCGCAAGTTCCCTCAAGTGATTTACGCGGGATGGTTTAAGTTCCAGCCGAAAGCTTATTTTGAAGCCGTTCCCGAAGCACAAAACGCGCCGATCGTGGAATTTTAATATCAAAGATGCTACAAAAAGTCCTCGTTATCGCGTTATTGCTTCTTGCCCCGGCACTAAAGGCGCAAGATATTCCGGACCCAATGATCCCCTACCGGTTGGTGAATGACTTCGCGGGGCTCTTCTCGTCCGCCGAAGAGCAAGCCCTCGAGCAAAAATTGCGTGCCTACAACGACTCCACCTCCACCCAATTATACGTGGTCACGGTGAGCGATCTCGGGGGATACGCGGCCTCCGACTTCGCGTTCCGCCTCGGCGAGAAATGGGAGATAGGACAGAAAAGCAAAGACAATGGCGCCGTCATCCTTATCAAGCCCAAGGTGGGCAATAGCCGGGGGCAAGCCTTCATCGCCACCGGCTATGGACTGGAAGCACGAGTCAACGACGCCTATGCCGGGCGGATCGTGCGGGATCAAATGATTCCCTACTTCATGGAGGAAGACTACTTTGGCGGTGCCAACGCGGCGGTAGACGCGCTGATCGCCCGCCTCTCGGGCGAGTTCGCTGCCGAAGAGGAGGCAGAAGAAGGCATCCCGCTTATCGCCATCCTCATCATCTTCGGGGTGGTAATCTTGTTCTTCGTGCTCATTTCCCGCAGGGGAGGTGGTAACGGGCATAACCACGGCGACGGTCACCACGGGAATACCATTCCGCCCCTCTTTTTCCCGCCCGTTTCGGGCAGGAGACGCGGTGGCGGTTTTGGCGGTGGCGGCTTTGGCGGTGGCGGAGGCGGACGTTTCGGCGGTGGAGGCGCCGGGGGCAGTTGGTAACCATGGAAAACAAAAAGATGATCACCGTACTGGGGCCTACCGCGAGCGGGAAGACCGCGCTTGCCGTACACTTAGCCCGCCAACTCAACGGGGAGATCCTGAGTGCCGATTCCCGGCAAGTATACCGACGAATGGACATCGGCACGGGGAAAGACCTCGCCGAATATACCGTGGAGAAGGCTTCCATCCCCTACCATCTTATCGATACCCGGGAACCGGGCGATAAATATACCCTCTTCGATTATCAACACGATTTTCATAAAGCGTATCAAGACGTGATTGACCGCGGCAAAACAGCTATCCTTTGTGGGGGCACCGGCCTTTATATAGAGTCGGTGTTAAAGGGGTATCACCTGCCTGACGTGCCTCCCAACCAAGAATTACGATTAGCCCTGGAAGAAAAATCACTGCGGGAGCTAACCCATATCTTAAGCGAGTACCGCCCGCTGCACAACACCACCGACACAGAAAACAAGAAGCGGGCGATTCGAGCCATCGAGATCGAAGAATACAAATCGAGACAGGAAAGTTCGGCCACCACGTACCAGCCTATCGAGAGTGCGATCCTCGGGCTTGATCTCGATAGGGAATCGCGTCGAGAAAAAATCACCGAACGTCTCCGTGCACGCTTGGAAGAGGGAATGATCGAGGAGGTAAAGAGTATCCTCGACACGGGAGTTGCCCCCGACGACTTGATTTATTACGGCCTCGAATACAAGTTCGTGACACTTCACGTGATCGGGGAACTCACCCACGACGAGATGTTCCGGCAGCTGGAGGTTGCCATCCACCAGTTCGCGAAACGGCAGATGACTTGGTTCCGTGGAATGGAACGGCGCGGGTTCACCATCCACTGGATAGATGCCGCGCTTCCCATGGAACAAAAACTGCGGCAGGCACTTTCTTTCGTCGGTAAGGGATAAAATCGGCAAAAAATCGTAATTTTGTTATCCGGTAGCGGCAAGCCGGCCCATACAGCCCGGCAAACGTTTCCCCTTGTTCCATTTTTAGCAATAGAAAGAAGCCAATGATAAAAGGAGTATTTCCCGTCGAAAAATTCAAGCAACTCGAGACCCCGTTCTATTATTACGATATGAAGCTGCTGGAGGAAACCCTCGAGACGATAATAAAGGAGACTGAAAACAGGCCGTTTCACGTGCATTATGCCGTGAAGGCAAACGCCAACCCTCGCGTCCTCAGAGAAATATCCTCCCGCGGGTTCGGCGCCGATTGCGTGAGCGGCAACGAGATCCTGCAAGCACTGGAGTGCGGTTTCTCACCCGATAAAATCGTGTTCGCCGGCGTGGGTAAAACCGATAAAGAGATCCGGATCGGGCTGGATAACGACATCTTTTGCTTCAACGTGGAGTCGATCCCTGAACTGGAGGTGATCAACACGTTGGCAGAAGAGCGTAACAAGCGGGCGCGCGTGGCACTCCGGCTGAACCCCAACGTGGACGCCCATACCCACAAGTATATCACCACCGGGCTTGACGAGAACAAGTTTGGCATCAACGAGCAAGACCTCCCTAAAACCCTCGAAAAAATCGCCCGATCACCCCACGTGGAACTGGTCGGGATTCACTTCCATATCGGGTCGCAAATCACCGACCTCTCCTCGTTTGAAGACCTATGCGTGAAAGCACGCCAGCTGCAAGAATGGCTCCGCGACCAGGGAGTCGCGCTGCCCATCATCAACGTGGGCGGGGGACTGGGTATTAACTACCACCACCCGAACCACTTCCCGGTGGCCGACTTCGGGGCTTACTTCCGCCTCTTTGAAAAGCACCTGATGCCGGAACCTGGCCAACAACTCTACTTCGAACTGGGCCGCTCGATGGTGGCTCCTTGCGGATCACTGCTTTCCCGTGTCCTATATGTCAAAGAGGGCATCCGGAAAAACTTCCTGATCCTCGACGCGGGGATGACCGAGTTGATACGCCCCGCGCTCTACGAAGCATACCATCATATAGAGAATATCAGCTCGAACGAAGAACCCGAGCCCTACGACGTGGTTGGTCCCATTTGCGAATCGAGCGACGTCTTTGCCGAACAACGCCCGCTGAACCGCTCGAACAGGGGCGACCTCGTGGCCATTCGTTCAGCCGGGGCATACGGCGAGATCATGGCCTCACGATATAACTGCCGGGAACTTCCCCCCTCCTATTTTTCAGATACCCTGTAAAGTAACCGCGTCATATGGACCTTTTCGCATTATATGTTGACCAGCTTTCCCCCGTGGAGTGGACGCTCTACGGTAGCCTGCTGTTCTTTTTTCTCATCCAGCTCTTTTTCTACTTGCGCGTCTACAAGCGGCCTTACCGGCACGAAAGAAAAAGAGATAAACCGGAGATACCCGACAACCAGCTTCCCGGCATCTCGGTGATTATTACCTCGAAGAACGACGCGGAAGCACTTGAAAAGAACCTGCCCTATATCATGGAGCAGGATTACCCGAACTTTGAAGTGATCGTCGTGAACAGCGGGTCGACCGACGAAACAGACATGGTGCTGAAAGCAGCAGAACAGAAGTACCCGGCACTCTACCACACCTATGTTCCCGAGGGAGCCGACAACGTGAACGAAAAAAAGTTAGCACTCACCCTCGGCATCAAGGCTGCCAACCACGAGGTCTTGGTTTTCACCGAAGCTTACTGCAAACCCTGCACGGCACGGTGGCTCCGGGAGTTCGGGAAGGAGTTCGCGCAAGACAGGGAGGTAGTACTGGGATACACCAGGCTGCGGTTCAACAAGAGGTTCCCCGCCCGACGCTTTATCCGGTTCGACAACCTGGTGCACCACCTGAAATTCTTATCGATGGCTATCGCGGGCAAACCGTTCATGGGAATTGGCCGGAACATGGCATATAAGAAATCGATTTTCTTTGACAGCAAAGGGTTCTCATCCATACTGAATATAGACGGGGGGGAAGATGATCTGTTTCTCAACCGTGTTGCCCGGAAAAAAAAGACGGGAGTGGTGCTCTCGGACGGTATGACAGAGACCGATATCGTGGATGGTTTCTCCACCTGGAGGGCGTTGAAGTCGAAATATGTCTACACCAAACAGTTCTACAAGGGCTCTTCGGCCCATCTTTTTAGCTGGGAGACCACCTCGAAGTACGCGTTTTACACGCTATTTGCCCTTCTCTTGTCTTGGGGTATCGTGTCGGGAGACCTTTTCTCGGCAGGGGTAGCCCTGCTGCTCTTTCTCGCGCGGTTTCTCGTGCAACTTACTACCCTCAACCAAAACAGCCGGATATTGGACGAGAAAACCTACCACGTGAACCTGCTGCCGTTCGACCTGTTTCAGCCCATCAACAACCAACGATTCCGGAGGTACGCGAACCGCAGGAACTTCCGCGACCATTAAACCCACGGGCCAACGCGAAACACGGGTCGGCACGCCATTTTGTCAGCACCGTTCACTCTCCCGGAAATGTTGAGTTAAAGGGGGTTAATCGCCTTTTCTTTGCGTTAAAAGTGTTAAAAGTAGGCCTGACACCGCGATAATTGTACGCTATTTGCGTTATATTTGTCGGTAAACATCGACTAAATACACCAATAGGGGTAAAACAATAAACTAACCGTATGAAACGAGCGTCCGAATCATTAAACGACAGGCAATGATTAAAGCGAGTTCCATACACCGTAGGTAAAAAATAAACTAATCGTATGAACGCTAACAAGACAAAAAATGTCCTTCTTATCGTGTTGGTAGCCGTCGTGAGCTCGATCGTGACACTGCTTGGCTATAACACCATGAACAAGAATAACCGTTTCTTCGGGGGAAACGAGGAAGTCACTTCATCCCAAGAGATTCGTGCCTATGCCAACTCGTTTGACCAAGACAGGAACGTGGTACTTGCCAACCTTACCACATCGGAAGGGTATCCCGATTTCACGGAAGCTGCCGCGCGATCAGTGGACGGCGTGGTACACGTGAAAACCAAATCGATCTCCCAACAGCAATACATCAACCCGTTCGATTTCTTCTTCGGGTTCGGCGACCGTTCGCCGGCACAACCGCGCGAACAGGTGGGTTTCGGTTCAGGAGTTATTATCTCGAAAGACGGGTATATCATCACCAACAACCACGTGGTGGACAGGGCTACCGAAGTCTCGGTTTCTCTTAACGACAACCGGGAGTTCACCGCGAAGGTCGTGGGCAACGACCCGCAGAGCGATCTCGCGCTCCTTAAGATAGAAGGAGAAGATTTCCCCTACCTCACCTTCGGGAACTCCGACGCGTTGCAGGTAGGTGAGTGGGTGCTGGCCGTGGGCAACCCGTTTAACCTCACCTCCACCGTTACGGCCGGAATCGTGAGCGCTAAAAACAGGGGCAACGTGATGGGGGGAAGCCTCGGGATACAATCGTTTATCCAGATCGATGCCGCTGTAAACCCCGGGAATAGCGGGGGCGCCCTCGTGAATACGCGGGGTGAACTGGTGGGCATCAACACCGCCATATACTCGCAAACCGGGAACTTCACCGGCTATGCCTTTGCCATCCCCATCTCGATCGCTGGTAAGATTGCCGCCGACCTGAAAGAATATGGCGCGGTGCAACGGGCCTACCTTGGAATCTCGGTATTGAACATCGAGACGGTACGCCGTGACGACCCCGAAAAAGCGAATGAACTATCGCGCTTGAATGGGGTACAAGTGGATGGTTTCTCCGACAGGAGCACCGCGAAGGCAGCCGGCTTGGAAGAAGGAGACATAATCACAGCCATTAACAACGTCCCCATCCGCAATTTTGCTGAACTGCAAAACCAGCTGAACCGGTATCGTCCGGGGGACAGGGTAGCCGTGGCCGTGACCAGAAATGGGAACGAACACACCTACAATGTAGAGCTGAGAAACGAAGAGGGAAGCACGGATATCACCCGGACCACCGACGCCATGAGCATCTTGGGCGCCACTTTTAGCCCCATTTCAAACGACAGGAAAAGGCAACTCGGGATTTCCAGTGGCATCGAGGTAGCCAGCGTGGAGGCAAGCGGCCTCTTCCGGAAAGAAGGAATCAACAAGGGATTCATCATCATGCGGGTAAATAACACACCCGTGAATAGCGAGGAGGATATCTCCAAGATCGCGGCAGCCACCCGAAACAGGCAAGATAAGGTGTTACTTGTCGCCGGGTTTTATCCCAATGGGAGAACGCAATACATCGCGATCGACCTGTCACAACCGTAACCTCCTCGTTAATAACGGTTAATTTACGATTTTTAAGTAACAAAAACCGCCGGACGAGTGTTTCTATAGCAAAGGAATTAGGTTTGAATGCCAAATTCCTTTGTTATATGTTTTCAGGGTGTGTAAGTTTTTCGTCGTGTTTACGAAAAAAATTGTACTTTTGCACCCCCGAACAAAAGCAAGTAAAGAATATTCAGAAGAATTAGATAGATATAAATGAGACAATTAAAAATTACAAAATCGATCACGAACCGGGAAAGTGCTTCTTTGGACAAATACCTCCAGGAGATCGGGCGAGAAGACCTGATCACGGTGGAAGAAGAAGTGGAACTGGCCCAAGCCATCAAGAAAGGCGATCGTCAGGCCCTCGAAAAACTCACGAGAGCCAACCTCCGGTTTGTAGTATCGGTAGCCAAACAGTATCAAAACCAAGGATTGAGCCTGCCCGACTTGATTAACGAGGGTAACTTGGGATTGATAAAAGCGGCAGAAAAATTCGACGAAACCCGGGGATTTAAATTTATTAGCTACGCCGTGTGGTGGATTCGACAATCCATCTTGCAAGCATTGGCCGAGCAATCCAGGATCGTGCGACTCCCGCTAAATCAAGTAGGCTCTCTAAACAAGATAAGCAAAGCATTCCAGAAATTTGAACAAGAAAACGAACGCAGGCCTTCAGCCGAAGAGTTAGCCAAAGAACTGGACATTTCCGTGGAAAAAGTGACCGACTCCCTGAAAGTATCAGGACGGCATATCTCCATGGACGCCCCGTTCGTGGAGGGGGAAGATAACAGCCTCCTCGACGTGTTGGTTAATGACGACGCGCCCGTGGCTGACCGGACACTCATCAACGAATCACTCCAGAAAGAAATCGACAGGGCATTGTCAACCCTTACCGAAAGAGAAAGCGACATCATAAAGATGTTCTTCGGCATCGGGTGCCAAGAGATGACACTGGAAGAGATCGGCGATAAATTTCAACTAACCCGGGAGCGGGTACGTCAAATCAAGGAGAAGGCAATCCGTCGCCTCAGACAGGATTCGAGAAGTAAATTACTGAAAAGCTACCTCGGCTAACTCTCTTTTCTACCCAAGCGTGGGGACCCTAGAAAAGAACGTGGAAAATAGCCTCGAAATGACGCCTTTTGGTGATTTTTTACATAAAAAAGAGTTTATGTGAAAATTAAGTTTTATATTTGCATTTCGGAGTGAATTAACTCAAGGGATATGGAATATTGTTTCCCACTCCAGTCGTGGATTTATGGTAATTTTTCCGAACATTTTTAAAACGGAAACGTTATACATAAACTGAATAAAGAGTACTAACAGCTGGTACACGAGTGACATGACAAAATTATCGAGTTATTGTATAAAAAAATGTTTAATTAGAATTTAAATTTATGAAAAAGTTTAGTTTACTTTTATTCTCTGCTCTTGTCGCGCTTAGCATAAGTGCTCAAGAAGTACAAAACGTTTCTCACGGTACAGTGTACCTGAAAAACAAGGGAAGTGACAACTGGTACATCGGCCTAGGAGGTGGAACCAACCTTTATATGACTCAAGGCGAGAATGATGCCGATGCAAGCTTCGGAGATCGTTTGGGCTGGATGGGCCAACTGGAGATTGGACGCTGGAACTCTCCCAACTGGGGTGCCCGTTTAGTTATCGATGGCGGCCACATTAAACACGTGAATCCTGCCGCTCGCGCTGCAGAACAAAACTGGTTAGGCGGTCACATTGATATCATGTACAACATTATCAACGCGTGGGGCACCTACAATCCTGACAGGGTATACAGCCTTGTTCCCTACTTGGGTATTGGTTACATGTACGGTCTGAACGAAGACTGGAAAAGGCCAAACCCGGACAATGGGCTTTTCAAGAGCCAAAACCAAACGCTTACCTACAACGTGGGTCTGATCAACAACTTCCAACTTTCAAACAGCATCGCGTTGTTCTTGGAATTAGGATTCAGGCTAACTGACGCCGGCTTCGACGGTGACACCCCGGGAATAGCGGAACACATCTCGTACGATGGTCTCTTCACCGGTACTGCCGGAATCAAGTTCGGCTTGGGTGGCAAACAAGATTTCACTCCTGCCGAGTTGATGGACTACAACCTGATCAACGACCTGAACAGCCAGATTAACAGGCTGCGTGCAGAAAACGAGCAACTGAGACAAAGACCCGAGTCTTGCCCAGACTGCCCGGAAGTACAGCCGACCGTGGTATCTGAAGCAGTATACATACCTAACGTGGTATTCTTCCGCATCAACTCTTCAACGATTGATAGAGGCCAGCAAGTTAGCGTATACAACACTGCAGAATACCTCAAAGCTAATTCAGGAGCCAGTGTGAACATCGTGGCGTACGCCGACAGGCAAACCGGTACCCCCGAGTACAACTTCGCGCTTTCTGAAAGACGTGCAAGAGCGGTTGCCGATGCATTGATCAACGATCATGGAATCAGCAGCGATCGCATCTCGATTGACTGGAAGGGTGATACCGAACAGCCATACGCCGAGAACGACTGGAACCGTGTTGCTATATTCTTTGTTGATTAATAGGAACCGAACCGAATATAAAAAAAACATCCCGGCACTTGCCGGGATGTTTTTTTTGTGCCGTATGACAAATAAATGAAACTATTCTATTAAGCTATATGAGCAGCACCGAACTTGTTCGAGTGATGCCATAGCGGAGAATAGTCTAATGTATATGAAACTATTCTTTGATATAGATCCGTTTCACCCTCGGGGAGACCGAGGTTAGTATTTCATAAGGTATGGTGCCGATGCTTTCGGCAAGCGCGATGACGGAAAGGTCTTCACCAAATATCACCGCGGTATCGCCCTCGCGCGCCGGAATCCCCGTCACGTCTACCATGCAGAGGTCCATGCAAACATTGCCCACGATGGGAGCAGGATGGCCGTTAATCAATACCTTTCCCTTACGGTTGCCAAACTGCCTGTTCAAGCCATCGGCATAGCCAAAGCGAATCGTGGCAATGCGGGAATCGTGGGCAAGCTTCTCCCTCCTCCCGTAACCAACGGTTTCGTTTGAAGGCACCTGCTTCACTTGGAGGATGGTGGTCTTTAAGGTACACACGTTTTGCAGGCCTTCCAGCCCGCTCGCGCTCACACCGTACAAACCGATTCCCAAGCGAACCATATCGTACTGGCTTCCGGTAAAACGTTCGATGCCCGCGGAGTTGAGGACATGCCGGTAAACCGGGAGACCCAGTCCCTGTTCAATCTCGTCCGTGGCCCGCTTGAATGCATCCATCTGCAAGAGTGTAAACTCGTCGAAAGCCCAGCTCTCGCTCGCGGCCAAGTGTGAAAAAACAGAATTCACCTTGAGCCCTTTCTGGGAGCGGAGCAGTTGCACCAACTCGGGAATTTCCTCCGCGAGGAAACCCAGGCGGTGCATCCCGGTGTCGATCTTAACATGCACGGGATAGCCGGTGATAGCGCGCCGCTCGGCCTCCTTAATAAAAGCTTTTAGTATACGAAAATTATAGACCTCGGGCTCCAAGTCGTGTGAAAAGAGCTCTTCAAACCCGTTTACTTCCGGGTTTAGGACGATCACCGGGAGGGTGACCCCTTCTTTTCTCAGCGCGACCCCCTCTTCCGTCACGGCTACCGCGAGGTAATCGCACCGGTGGTACTGAAGTGTCTTCGCGATCTCTACCGCTCCCGCCCCGTACGCGTTGGCTTTTACCATGCAGGTGAGCTTCACACCAGGGCCCAAGCGTGATTTGTAAAAATTGAAATTGTGCACTAGCGCGTCCAAATCAACCTCGAGCACGGTTTCGTGCACGCGCTCCTCCACGAGGGCTCCAATCTGTTCGAAATGGTATCTCCTCGCACCTTTGAGCAAGATCAGTTCGTTCTTGAAGTACTTCCAGGTATTGGATTCCAAGAACTCTTCCGTGGTTTGGAAAAAACTTTTCTCCTGTATGGTGAACAAGTCGCTGTTCATGCTAATATCTTGTCCAATCCCAAGCAGCCGCTGAACTCCGCTCTGCTCCAACATCCCGGCTACCTTCTTGTAGAGAGCCCGGGGCGACACCCCTGTCTGAAGAATATCCGACAGGATCACCGTCTTCTTCAAGGGTCGATCCATCCCGCGTTGTTGTTGAAAATCAAGCGCGATTTTGATGGAGTTAACATCGGAGTTGTAGCCGTCGTTAATCAGGAGGCACCCCCGCTTCCCTTGCCGAACATCCAACCGCATGGCAACCGGCTCCAGCAAAGCCATCCTACCGGCTATGACCTTAGGGGCGACATTCAGGTAGAGCGCTACGGCCAAACAGTTTATGGCATTCTCCACGGACGCGTCGTCGGTAAACGGGAGTTCGAAATCGTAATCAAACTTGAGGAACGAGTAAGCTATCCGGGTGGTTTCTGTTTTTCTTTCAACGCGGGAGATATAGAGATGGGCATCCCTGTTTTTTCTTGACCAAGAAAACGCCTTTTGCGACAGCACCATTCGGTCAACACAACTTGTTACCAACTCGTTATCTTCATCAAATATCAGTACCGAGCTGTTAACAAAAAGATTCAGTTTCTCCAGGCACTTTTGTTGCAAGGAGGTAAAGTTCTCTTGGTGAGCCTCGCCGATCTTGGTCAAGACACCGATGGTGGGACGAATGATCGGTTCGAGCGACTCCATTTCGTCCGGCTGGGAGATACCGGCCTCGAAAATGCCCAGTTCCGCGGTTTCGTCCAGTTGCCAAACCGACAGCGGCACACCAATTTGAGAGTTATAGCTCCGGGGAGAACGCGTAATATTAAAATCGTGTCCCAGTAGCTGGTAGAGCCACTCCTTCACCACGGTCTTTCCATTGCTGCCTGTAATCCCAATCACCGGGATATCGAACCGGGAACGGTGATTCGCGGCAATCTTTTGCAGGGCCGTTAGCGGGTTTTTCACTTTCAAGAAATTAGCACCGTGAAACTCCTTCCATTCGGGCAATACCCGCGAGACAACAAAGTTACGTACCCCCGCCCCGTACAGTTCGGGCACGAACAGGTGGGCATCGTTATTCTTCGTGGTTAACGCGAAAAAGAGGGTCTCCGCGGGAACACTTAACCTGCGGCTATCGGTGAGCAGCCGGGTGATACGTGCCGGGTACAGGGGTGGGGAGACCCCCAGGACAGCGGATACGTCATGGATTGAATAGTTCATCTCGATTGGCTTACGTTACATACGCGGACTCATCTTTGAAAAAAGTATTCCGATCTCCTCATCGCATGAAATCGTGGGGTATTTCTGGATAAATGACTCCAGTTTCGACCGCGTATCTTTCAAAAAATATTGGTATGCCTCGTTTTCCGGATGTAACGGACGATGGTCGAGCGATTTACGGATGCGATCCCACTCGGAGTTAATCGTCCGGGTCCGGTCCGAAAAAAAAGTTTCTGAAAAACGTTGCCAGACATAATCGATCGCCACGGGAGAGGGATGCAGCATATCTTCGTCGTAGAAGCGATAATCGCGCAACTCGTCCATCACCAGTTCATATGCCGGAAAATAAAACACCTGCTCCTCGAATTGCTTTTGCAGTTCGTCGATGGCCACGTGGAGGATCGATTTGCTCACTTGATTATCATGCGCCCCATCTTTCCAGTGGCGGATTGGGCTTACAGTGAATATCAGCTTTGCAGACGGCTGAAACTCGAGCAGCTTACCAATCAATTCGCTCCACTCTTCCACGATATCTTCTACCGTCAAACGCGCGCGATGGAACTCGTTGTCAGGGAACTTGTGGCAGTTAGCCGCGATCTCGCCGCTTTCCATCCTCCAATAGACATATGCCGTTCCGAAGGTAATGAGAAAGATGCTGGATTCCCGGATCGCGCGTTTAGCCGCGATAAAACGCTCCGAGATATTTCGGAGGCAAGCCTCCTTATCGTGGGATGAAAACTTGCTGTGATGCATGAAGCTGTGATACAGCCCTTGGTGCTGCACCAGGTCTGCTTCCGTGAAGTCATTGCCCCGCAAGAGCCTACGGATAGCCGCGGCAATCGAAAACGGGTTATACAAGATACCAAAGGGGTTGGTATCCACTCGAAACTTATGTTGTTGCAGCTTCCTGCCGATGTGAGTGGAAAAACAGGATCCGAAGAGCATCGTACCCGCGGAGTGATCCAACTTCACATCCGCAACAGGTATATCTATATATGTTCTGAACTTCATCCGGATGTATTTTATTGAACTACAAAAATAACAATAAACAAGCTGAGAAGAAAATTGAAGGCTACTTTTATAAAAATAACGGGGAACGGGAAACGATGGAAAAAGGTTCGCGGGAAAAAAGCGATAGACCAATCACGTATTTTTTGAAGCTTACAAAATAGAAAGGTCTATAAAAAAGGAAAGGTTGTCTCACGACAACCAATCTTCATTGTTAACCTTAAATCTAATACCATGAAAAACACGATACAAATATAGGGGTTTTTCTAATACCATCCATCGTTTTCGATAACAAAAGCAGGCTATTTTGCACAGTTTAACCAAAAAGAGGCTCTTTAAACAGATTTAAACGGGAAAAACAGGGGAATAAAGAAAAGAAAGAGGTGAAAGCCATTCCAACACGACCCGCGGTCAAAGCGTGTCGAGCCCTCGTTTAATCGATATAAAGCACTAACCCCTTCAGGTATTCTCCCTCCGGGTGGTACATGTTCACGGGGTGGTCTGCCGGCTGAGTCAGTTGATGAAGCAACCGCGCACCTCTTCCCGAAATAGCCGCGGCACTGAATACCGCCATCCGGAATTGCTCCTTGGTAATGGCTTGCGAACAGGAGAAGGTAAAAAGGATACCCCCTGGCGCGATCTTGTTGATGGCAGCGAGGTTTAGTTTCTTGTATCCTTGGAGGGCATTGTGCACCGCCCCCCGCCGCTTCGCGAAGGCAGGAGGATCCAGCACCATGAGGTCGTACTTGCCTTCGGGCACCTCCCGCAAGAACTTGAATGCATCCTCGGAGTAGGAAGTATGGCGCGGCTCCTCCCCGAAATTCAGCGCGACGTTCTCTTCCGTTATCGAAATAGCTTTCGACGAACTATCCACCGAATCAACAGCGGCCGCGCCACCTCGCAACGCGTACACCGAGAAACCTCCGGTATAACCAAACATGTTCAGTACACGGCACCCGGGGGCGTACTGTTCCAACAGTGAACGGCTCTCTCGTTGATCGATAAAAAAGCCGGTTTTTTGCCCTTTCATCCAGTCGACATGGAATTGCAGGCCGTTTTCGATGGCCACCCCTTCCGCACCGGCTCCCCCGAACAGGTAACCGTCTCCCGCCGGTATGTCGGCCTTGTATGGTAGCGTTCCTTCCGATTTGTAGTAGGCATGCTTTAAAAAGCCCGACGGGTAAACCTCTTTTAGCGCTTCCGCGATAAACGCTCGATCGTTATGAATCCCCACCGAGTGAGCCTGTATTACCGCGGTGGTACCGTATATATCGACAATCAACCCGGGCAGGCCATCGCCCTCCCCGTGGATCAAACGGTAGATCGTGTTGTTATCGCGCGGTAGCCCGAGACGTCGCCGCAACGCGTATGCCGCTGAAATCCGCCGCGTGTAATAGGCCGCGTCCACGCGCGTCTCTTCGAACGACATGACGCGCACCGCGATACTGCTTGGCTGGTAATGCCCCACTCCCAAGAAAGTTCGGTCGGACGCGAACACGCGTACTATGTCGCCCTCTTCGAGCCCTTCCGGCAAAGTAGCAATGGCACCGGAGAATATCCAGGGGTGGAATCGCTTCAC
>WPCG01138072.1_pt1 | contig 48242 bp, 42 predicted proteins | sample 5403311 | NCBI WGS metagenome assembly WPCG01 (sample SAMN12869467, study PRJNA574797) | sludge metagenome | isolation source: wastewater treatment of Control | place: China:Beijing | collected 2019-05-17
TCGTTCTGATCGACCCGCGCTGCCCCGCGAGAACGAGGGCCGATTCGCGCGGCCCTCGTCCCGTTTACGGCTCCGACGGCGCCCGCTCGACGCCGCCGATTAACGACGCCAGATTTGTGCGGATTCGGGCAGCCGGCAACAATATTCCCAATAGGAATGAGCAACGGGCACATCGGAGAGACGGTGCCCGGCCTGTATGGCGAGTGCTATCGGCCTTGATCGGATCGGTCAGGGCAGGCGTGTTGCGAGTTCGGCGGCCTGCCGCGCGGTGTAGTAGCGAACCACCTGCTGCAGGGTCTTGTGCCCGGTGATCGACATCAGGTCCATCGGGATCGGAATGTGTGTCGCCAGCGCGGTGACGGCGCAGTGGCGCAAGTCGTGCCAGCGAAAGTCATGGATTTCGGCGCGTTTGAGCGCGCGAACGAAAGCACCGTCAATCACTTCATGGGTGGTCGCGAAGATGCGCTCGCCCTGGCGCGGCAGGCTCTGCAGGATCTCAATGGCCTTGGAAGTAAGCGGCACGTGACGTACGCCCGAGTTCTTGGTGAAGGGCTGCAGCTCGCCACTGATCTGATCGAGCACCCGGCGCACGCACATCGTGCGTGCAGTCAGGTTCAAGTCCATCCACTTGAGCCCCAGCAGTTCGGCACGACGCAACGCAGTTTCAGCGGCAAACTGTGCAGCGGGCAGAACGTAGCTGTTCTCGCAACGTGCGAGCTCGGCCCACAGGCGCTCGGTTTCCTCCGGCATGAGGATCCGGTCGCGCTGATTGTCGAAGCGGGGGCGGCGAACGACGTTGGAATCGCACGGGTTGGCGAGCAAGCGGTAACCCCACTCGGTCATCGCCGTCTTGAGGACGAGACTGAAGGTGTTGAGCTCTTTGCAGATCGTCGACGGCTTGGCGACCCGCATGCGCCGCGTGCGGTGATCGGCGAAGTCCTCAGGACACAGCCGCGAGATCATCTTCTGTGCGATATCGGTCCGAGCCAGGCCACGCAGACGGGCGATCTCGCGGTGCTCGGCGGTGGGGGTACGGCGCCAGCCGATCACCCGCTCCTCGATGAAGCGCTCGATCAACTCGGCGAGCGTGCAATCGTTGTCGCCGGGGCGGGCGATCAGCAGCCCGTCGTCTGCGGCCGCTTCGAGCCGCCGCGCCCAGCGCTTTGATTCTTCTTTGCTCTCGAAGGTCTTCGAACGACGAACCCCGCCGACACACACTTCGGCCCGCCAGCTCTTGCCACGTGGTTTGATGCTTGCCATGACGCTTGTCTCCGGAAAGTGGAAAAAGCGCTGACGAGCGTCAGAGGGCAGGCGCGGAGCCTTCCCGGTGTGCGTAAGCCTGGGTTCTGGGTGGGTTCTGGCCGACGTCTCCGGACTTCCGGAAACCGCTTCGCGTGGCACGATTTGTGGGGTACCCCAGAATCGATTTACGCCAATTTACGCCAGACCCACAAAGCACAAAGGCTTACGCATCGCGTAAGCCTTTGATTTTGTTTGGTTGCGGGGGCAGGATTTGAACCTGCGACCTTCGGGTTATGAGCCCGACGAGCTGCCAGACTGCTCCACCCCGCGTCGGAGAAACAGAACTATAAACAATCGCAGCGGGAAAGTCAAAGTTTTTTGCACTGCAAAACTTCTGACCGTGTAAGCCGCGACTGCAGGAAAGACTTGGTGCCGGCAATAGGAATCGAACCCACGACCTTCTGATTACAAATCAGCTGCTCTACCAACTGAGCTATGCCGGCAACGGACGCGGATTATAGCCCAAGCGCAGCCGCAACGCTGCTGTTGGGCGCTTGCGCCAATAACTGTTTAAATATACAGTCCTCAAAACAAACAACGAGGAGCATGGATCATGGCAACGATTGGTACGCGCGCACTCTTGGCCCTCGGCTTGATCTCGGGACTGATGATCGGCACTGGTCACATCGGCGGCGGGCTCGCCGTGTCGGTTGCGGCGACTGCGGCGGCCTGGCTCGCACGAGCTGGCACTGCCGACCACGACCCAGGCTAGGCCTGGGCGGCACACTCAACGGCCAAACTTGCTCATCAGTTGCTGCAGCTTTTCCTGTTTGCGCCGCTCAGCCTCCTCAGCCTCGCGCTTCTCGCGCTGCTGCTTGGCAACCGCCGCAAACCGCTCCTTGAGCAATTGCGCAGCGTGCGCGCGCTGCTCGTCGGTGACCTCGCCCGCCGGGTTGCCATCCAGATCGAAGCGCTGTGCGCTGCGCTCAACCGCCTTGAGGTAACGCGTCGAGGCCGTATGCATCCTCAACGCGACACGCAGCACCTTGCGTTCGAACTCAGGGAAACGCTCGAGAATCGCGTTGTCAATGCGCAGCGCGAGCGGCTTGCAGTCACGAAATGCGGCACACTCCGCCTCGAGGCGCTTGATCATCGCACGTGGCTCGATGCCGGGCTTCGCTTGGGCGGGCGTGGCGTCCAGCCCGGTCTCGGGCATCGTGGTGGCGGGGGGTGTTTGCGCAGAAGTCATCAGCTTGAGAACTCGGAATAAGCGGCACGCGTCTATACACGCGTGCAGGTAAGCGGAGCGGAGTGAGCCGACGTCAGGCCCGCTTCACACCGCAAAGCTTGCATTCTAACGCGTCGCGATTGAAGCAGTCCGCCCGCCCGCTGCATCGACCTGCCCCTGCGACGCATTTGCAACAGCTGGACCACCATCACCGCGAGGACCACCATCATGACGCTCAAGCGCTGGAAACGGTTGCCCGGCTCGCAGACTGCCCCTGCCGGCGTAGAGCGCGCCATACTGCGCCGGCTACCCATGGTTACGCTTGCCGGAACGATGGGCTGTATCGCCGCATCCCTGCTGGCCAGGCTGTTGTGGTGGGGTGACACCAGCATCGAAACCGCCCGTGCCTTGCAGATGATCGACATCTGGGTGATCGCGGCAGTCGTGCTGCACTGGACGGTCATGCTCACCCTAGCCATTGGGTGCACCATCGTCTTCGTCATGAAGGGACCGGCGTATATCGCAGACCGATACGACCTTCCAGACGAGAACCACCCACGCTGAGGCCCCGAAACACAGGAAACAGACAAAAGCCTGCTCGCGCTCGAAAGAGGCTCACCACCAGCTCGCTCGTGATATCCGGGCGAGCCTATAATCGGGCTGCATCCTTGCGCAGCTCAGGCCCTCCTCGACATGACCACGAATGGCAACCCGTCCGAAATCGCCCGTGAGACTCTACGCCAGCTGGCGATGCGGCGCGTTGCTCCGACGCCAGACAACTACCGCAAGCTCTATCACGAAATCGCAGGCACCAGCACCTCGGAGGATGCCCCCCCCGAGTCCGATCTGCGCAGGATCGCCCGTCGCCTCCCACGGGATACGCCAGAACGCCAGCGACATCTGCGCCAGCTCGATCAGGCGCTCGCGGAGAATGACGCCAAGGCGGCAGACGCGGCCCTGGAGCGCTACCTGGACGGCCTGAAGCAGTCCGAGCAACCGGCCTGGAACGAGGTCATCGCAAATCTGGTCCGCCAGTGGGAAGCGCGCCAGAACGGCTGGACGACTGCACGCAAGCGCGAGGCCCTGGACCGGGTACTCAACGCCTCGGACGCCGCCACGCTTTACAGCCGCCTGCAGGGGCTTCTGCGCGGCTGGACCCAGGCCGGAACCGACTCCGACGCTGACAGCATGCACGGCACTCAGGACGCGTTTGCCCAGGAGCGCCCCTCGGCTCGCCCCCTCGCATCAATCCCAGCGGCGAACGCACCATATCCGCTCGAGCAGGCGGACCCCGTATCGGCCCACGACGAGTCCAGACATGGACACCTGGACGCTGTACGCGAGTTGCTCGAGCTGAGCCTGCACCAGGCCATCCCCGCCCTGCTGACCGAACACGCCGATCTGGCCGCCGAGGCGAGATCGATCGCATCAGAACTCGGCGAACAGCTCGATACCCCAGCACTCACCCAACTGCGCGACCGTCTGCGCAAGCTCACGCACGAGATCGAGATCACCGCCGCCGACGACGCCGAAGTGCGCAGCGGCCTGCTCGAATTGCTCCGCCTGCTCCTTCGCAACATCGACGACCTCGTCCTCGACGACACCTGGCTCAGCGGCCAGGTCGAGATGCTGCGCGAGATCACCGAGAGCAAACCCGACGCCCGCAAGATAGACGACGCAGGACAGCGTCTGCGCGAACTGATCTCCAAGCAAGGCCAGCTCAAGAGCAACCTGGTTGCCAGCCAACGCCACCTGCGCGACATGCTGGCGGGCTTCGTCGACCAGCTGGCGCGCTTCTCCGAGAGCACAGGCACCTACCACGACCGCATCGGCACCTGCGCCCAACGCATCGCCCAAGCTGGCAGTATCGCGGAGATCGGCCCCTTGCTCGACGAGGTCATGCAGGAAACCCGCAGCATGCAGGACGAGGCGCGCCGATCACGCAGCGAACTCCTCGCCGCACGCGAGGAGGCCAGCGCCGCACAGGCGCGTATCACCGCCCTGCAGGCCGAACTCGATGAGTCGAGCCGGCTCATGCGCCACGACCAGCTCACCGGTGCCCTCAACCGCCGAGGCCTGGACGAGATGTTCCAGAAGGAGGCCGCACGGGCAGTGCGCCGTGGCACGCGACTAGCCGTGGCCCTGCTCGACATCGATCACTTCAAGAAGCTCAATGACAGCCTCGGCCACAAGGTAGGCGACGACGCCCTCGTCCACCTGTCGCGCATCGTCAGACAGCACCTGCGCCCGCAGGACGTGCTCGCGCGCTTCGGCGGCGAGGAGTTCGTCATCCTGCTCCCGGAAACCTCGGACGATGAGGCCTATCAGGCGCTCGTGCGCCTGCAGCGCGAACTGACGCGGGAGTTCTTCATGGCCGACCACCAGAAGGTCGTCATCACTTTCAGCGCCGGCGTGACCCCGCTCTTGCCGGGAGAAGCATTCGAGGTCGCGCTCGATCGCGCCGACGGCGCCATGTACCAAGCCAAGCAGGCAGGTCGCAATCGCGTCGTGGTAGCGCCGGCGCCCACCGAAAAAGAAATCACGGGGAGTTGAGCGCGTACCCGCCGGGTCGCCTCAGCGCCCCTGCCCCAGCTCCTCTACCTCAGCACCATTAGTTCAGAACTTTCGTCTCAGCCGGCTGCGCAGCAGCTGCTCGGCCGCGTTCTCCATCGCACTCCAGGATCCGCCATGCGCGAGATAGGCCGTTACCCACTCCGGCGCCGCGCCCTCGCCGGACCAGCACAGGGAACGACTGGCCGGATGCACATAGCGAATCGTCACCTCTTCGGCGACGCTGGCTGGCTGTGCGGGTGAAGCAAGCGCCTCGGCCCCCTGGGTCGGCTCGGGCGGCACGACAGGCTCAGGCACGACCTCCACGACGGCTTCATCGCACCGGGCACGCTCCTCGCGAACCGAGATCTCATTGCAGACCTCGACAAGCATGGCCTCCAACTCTTGCAGGGAGTGCTCGGTCAGGTCGATCGACATTGGAAAGCTCTTCGGAAGACGGGGTCGCCATCATACTCGGCGCACCCCGTTCTCGGGCAGTGGGTTACCGCGCCCAATCGCATCGGACCCCGCAGCAGTCAGCCGCGGCCCACCGCGCCACCATCCACCCCCCCCCCGCAAACACGGGGCATGCGGCTAGACTTCAGGCCCGTGCCTCCCGGCCCTGACGACTCCCATGCAAGGCGTCCCCGAACACTTCGAACACATCACCGACAAGGCCGAGTTCCGCCGTCCACCGGGCAGAGCGGGCATCGAGCTGTATCGCGCCCATATCGTTCGCCACCACTTCGACGCCCATACCCATGAGGCGTATGGCTTCGGCGTCATCGAGCATGGGGTCGAGCGCTTTCGTCTCGCCGGCTCGGATCACCTCGCGGCTCCCGGCTCCATTGTGCTGATGAACCCCGACGCACTGCACACGGGCCGCGCCGAGACCGAGCAGGGTTGGGCCTACAGCATGATCTACATCGATCCGGACCTTCTAACGCGAGCAAGCGGCGACACGCAGTGGTGGTTCTCGAGTGCCGTCGTGGACGACGACCCTGTACGCGCGCGTCGCCTCACCGCACTGCTTCATGCACTGTGGCGGGAGGCCGACCCGCTCGCCATCGACAGCCTGCTGCTGCTGCTCGTACGCGAGCTGCAGCCCCATGCCCGCTCACCTGCGCCGGCGCGCGCCGAAAAAGCCCACTGCTTCAACCGCGTCATCGACTACATGCGCGCGCATCTGGGCGAGCGCATAACGCTCGAGGCGCTCGCAAGCGTCGCCGGACTCAGCCCTTTTCATTTCCTGCGCTGCTTCCGGGATCAGCACCATGTCACCCCGCAGCAGATGTTGATGGCACTCCGCCTGTTCGAGGCCAAGCAAGGCCTGGCTGCCGGCAAAGCACCTGCCGAGGTGGCGGCTGACGTCGGCCTCGCCGATCAGGCCCACCTGACACGCGCCTTCGCGCGCCGCTACGGTGTCACCCCCGCACGTTACCAGCGCCAGGTCCGGTCCTGAGCCCCCGGCAGGCGCAAGATGGTACAAGACACGCATCAGGGCGGGCGATGAAACTCCCGCATCGTCATCGGGAGCACGTTTCATGTGGGTGGGTATCGGATTCGCGCTTGCGGCGGGCATGCTTTGGGGTCTGGTGTTCGTCGGCCCACTGCTGTTGCCCGACTATCCGGCGGCCCTGCAGTCGTTCGGGCGCTACCTCGCCTTCGGGCTGATCGCCCTGCCCCTGGCCTGGCTCGACCGCGGCGAACTGGGCCGTCTCCACCGCAGCGACTGGATCGAGGCGCTCAAGCTCGCACTCATCGGCAACCTGCTCTATTACCTGTTTCTTGCAAGTGCCATCCAGCGTGCAGGCGCCCCCCTGCCCACCATGATCATCGGCACCCTGCCGGTGGTCATCGCCATCAGCGCCAACTGGCGCAACCGCGAGCGCGACGGCATGCTGCCCTGGCCGCGGCTTGCGCCAGCGCTCATCCTCATCGCCCTAGGCCTGGCTTGTGTGAATCAAGTGGAAATGTCCGCGCTCACCGCGCAAGGCAGCGACGGCAACACGCGCTACCTGAGCGGCGCCGCGCTTGCCATCGGCGCCGTCGCCTGCTGGACCTGGTACCCGCTGCGTAACGCCGACTGGCTACGTGCGCATCCGGATCGCAACCCGCGCGCTTGGGCAACGGCGCAGGGCCTCGTCACCCTGCCGCTGGCCTTGACCGGATACATCGGCTTCTGGACCTGGCTCATCATCGATGGCAACCCCATGCCCATGCCCTTCGGCCCACGTCCGGAAGTGTTCATTGGCCTGATGGTGAGCATCGGCCTGTTCGCATCCTGGCTCGGCACCCTGTGCTGGAACGAAGCCAGCCAGCGCATGCCGACCGCAGTGGTGGGGCAACTCATCGTCTTCGAGATGCTCGCGGCACTGACCTATGCATTCATCTGGAAGGAGCAGTGGCCGGACGCCCTGACGCTGACCGGCATCGGCCTCGTCCTCGCCGGCGTCCTGTCCGCGCTGCGGATCAAGCCGGTTCGCAGGGTCAGCGGCGAACCGCGGCGGTAGCCATCGATCCACCCCGCGCAAGCGTCTATCGCCGCTGCACGCGTACTCGGCGACGCAACAGCCTTGTCCCGCTCAACGCCCGCGCTGGGGTTCGGGCCACGTCTGCAAGCGGCACTTCTCGCAGTCGTCCCAAGGCAGGCAGTCACACACCCGCGGCAGCGCAACATAGCGGCTGCCTACCTGCACCTTGCCCTCCTGCGTCCGAGATGAAGCCGGATCACGGCGCGGCACAGGCGACGGTGGCGGAGACGATGCGTCGTGGGGCGTCGGCTGCCAGCGCGAGAACGGCGCCACATCGACGCCGTCGCCAAGGTACCAGAGCTTGCGCGCAGCATCCCAGCGCGCGCCCAGCTTCTTCGCCTCGTCCTTCTCTGCGAACGGAACCTTCAGGTTGTGGCGCATGGCGGCATCACTGTATTCATGACAGGGGGCGCATTATAGGCGCGCCGGGCCGGGTATCACTCGTGCATCCAGGCACAGCGCCAGTCACCCCTTTGCCTGCGCGTCCCGGTCCGCCTGGTCGAGATCGGCCTGTGCCTTGGCAGCCAGCAACTCCGCGTCCATCTTGTTCTTGGCGAAGGCGATGGCCGCTCTTCCCACCACGATCATCACCCCGGCAACGAGCACGATCGACAACAAGGAGGCCCGATTGTCCGGGCTAGCCTGCATCGCACCCGCGCCATCCTTGGCCTCTTGCCCATTCTGTTGAACGGGCACCTGCTCGCTTGTCCTTGCCGCGGGCTCCGGCGGGGTCTCTGCCCGGGCAACGCCCGCCGACAGGCAAACCCAAATGCCAAGCACGATGACTGCCACGCGTTTCATAGACGACCTCATTCGCAAACCTCGTTGTTCCCGCATCATGCACCGACCACCGCGTCAGCAACTTGCGACAGCTCAAGCCCGTCCTCAGCGCCGCACGCAACAACCAAGGACAGGCTCGACCCCGTCTGCTAGGCAGACACGACGATACGCAGGTGCTGCTTGCGTCCGGCGGCCAGGCGCCACTCACCTGCGGTCAAGGGCAAAGGCAGGTCCGCATTCATGACCTGGATGCCGTCCAGGCGCAAACCGCCTCCAACCGCCAGTCTCCGGGCAGCACTGCGGGACGGCGTCAGCCCACCCTCCACCGCAAGCTCGGCAAGGGTGAGCCCAGCGCTGACGCGGACCGGATCGACGACCAGGGTAGCGAGCCCGTCGTCGCTTTTACCGCCACCAAAAAGCCCCGCAGCGGTCCTTGCGGCGCGCTCGGCAGCACCATCGCCGTGCGCAAGCCGCGTCGCCTCCGTGGCGAGAAGGACTTTCGCCTCATTCAGCTCTGCACCCTGCAGCCCCCCCAGGCGTCGAACCTCGGTCATGGGGAGCTCGGTGAACAGCGCGAGGAAGCGGCCAACATCGCGGTCATCCACATTGCGCCAGAACTGCCAGAACTCGAACGGTGCCAGCCGGTCAGCGTTGAGCCACACCGCACCCGCGGCGGACTTGCCCATCTTGCGTCCGTCCGCAGTCACCAGCAACGGCATCGTCAGCCCGAACAGTTCGCCTCCGCCTTGCCGCCGTGAGAGCTCTACACCGTTGATGATGTTCGCCCACTGGTCGGCGCCACCGACCTGGATCGTGCAGCCGTAGCGTTCAGCCAACTGAGTGAAGTCGAACGCCTGCAGCAAGGTATAGCCGAACTCCTGGAAGCTCAGCGAATGCGCCAGGCGGGTGCGCACCGCGTCGAAGCTCAACAGCCGATTCACGCTGAAATGCCGCCCCACTCGGCCAAGAAAATCCAGGTAGCCGAGCCCATCGAGCCATTCCGTGTTGTCGACCACGAGCGCGCCGTCGGCGCTGTCGTCCATCCGCAAGTACCGGGTGAAGGCCGTGCTGATACCGCGAAAATTGGCCGCAATGGTCGCCGCGTCGAGCATCGGCCGGCTCGTGTCCCTGAAGCTCGGATCGCCGATACGAGTCGTGGCACCGCCCATCAACAGTATTGGCCGATGCCCTGCGCGCTGCATCCAGCGCATCAGCATCAGGCCCTGCAGATGGCCGACGTGCAGGCTGTCTGCGGTACCGTCGAACCCGAGATAGATGCTGCGCGCCCCACTGGCCAGCGTTCTACGCAGGCCGTCGGCGTCGGTGCATTGATGGATGAAACCGCGCTCTTCCAGAAGGTGGAAGACGTCGAAAGTATCGTGATGCATGGGGTCTCCTGATGAGGACGGGGCAAATAGCCCGAGGGAGACCGCCAATCAGCTCAACCAGTCCGCCTCGGGCGGACTGGGCGCGCGCGCCGCTACCGCCGTGGTAAGCGGTAGCCGTAATAACGAACGCGGGAAACGAGATTGCTGCGGAGCATGGCTGCATCGTATCAAGGTTTGCATCGCCTGGGGAGGCGGGCCGAGCAGTCGCGAGGGCTCTTGGCCGCAGCCGCGCGCGCATGCGCCGACCGCTAGGTCATGGCAGCCTGCTCGAGCCGCCCGCTCTCCAGCCAGCGCCAGCACCGCCCGTCAGCCGCTGGCCTTGCCGCGTGCAGCCGCCAGGCATCTAGGCAGTTGCGCCTTCGACGTGCGCTGGATCTGCCGCAGCAGATCGACCGACACCCTTGGCACCTGATGGCGAAGCCGCAGCTCATCCTCCAGCCTAAGCAGCAGGCTCGCCGCCATCTCGGCATCGGCCAGCGCACGGTGGTAGCGCCCCGCAACCGGCAAATTGGCGTACTCGACCAGCACGCCCAACTTATGGCTGGGCGCAGCGGGCAGAAGGCGCCGCGACAGCAGTAGCGAGCATACGAAGTCCTGCCCCCTGCTGCGCTCGATGCGCGCCAGCTCCGCATCCCAGAACTTGGCGTCGAACGAGGCGTTGTGGGCGACGATCGGCATGTTGCCGACGAAATCGGACACCTCGCGCATGACCTCGCCCGCCGCCGGCGCGCTGCGGATCATCGCGTTCGTGATGCCGGTCAGCGCCTCGATGTAGGCCGGAATCCGGACTCCCGCGTTCATCAGGCTCTGGTAGCGATCGACCACACGCCCATCCTCCACGATGACCGCTGCGACCTCCGTTGCGCGGTCACCCTGTGCGGGCGACAACCCCGTGGTCTCGAAATCAATCACTGCCACCGCTTCCATGCTCAGCACCTTTTCAGGCCGTGGCGCATGAGGGCATGCGCACCTTGGCGACCGGGCCGGATTATAGGCAGAGTAAGCACTGCCGGAGCTGTCCAGCGCAACCCGCCAAGACAGCACATTGCATCGACTCGCACATCAGCCAAGCGCCGGCATCACTTCAGCGGTTAGAATTTTCGCCAGCGCTCGGCAGGCTCACCATCAAGGACACCGACCATGAATCCGATCGTCCGCATCCAACCGCGCAGCGCCGACCTCGGCGATGGCATGCTCGTGCGCCGTGCGCTCCCCAATCGCCAGCAGCGCATGGTTGGCGCGTGGTGCTTCCTCGATCACGCCGGCCCCGTGCGGTTCGAGCCCGGCAAGGGCATGCACGTCGGCGCACACCCGCACATCGGCCTGCAGACCTTCACCTGGCTGATCGAGGGCGAGGTCCTGCACCGCGACAGCCTGGGCAACGAGCAGATCATCCGCCCTGGCCAGGTCAATCTGATGACCGCTGGACATGGCATCGCCCACACCGAGGATTCGCTGCACGACGGCGAGCAGCTGCACGCGGCACAACTGTGGATCGCCCTGCCGCCGGAGCATAAGGATTGCCCGCCCGCCTTCGATCACTACGCCGAACTGCCGCACTGGCGCGAAGACAGCGCAGAACTGACCCTGCTCGCCGGCCGCTACGGTGAGCGAACCGCACCGGCGCGCATCCACTCCCCGCTGGTCGGCATCGACATCGCCTGCGACAGCACCAGCAACATCACGCTCCAACTGGACCCCGGTTTCGAGTACGGCCTGATGCCCCTCGTTGGCGACGCAATGGTCGACGGCGAAACCATCAGCGCCGACGAACTCGCCTACCTCGGCAAGGGACGCAGCGAACTTCAACTTGCGCTACCCGCAGGCGCTCGGGTGCTGTTCCTGGGGGGCGAGCCGTTCGAGGAACCAGTGCTGATGTGGTGGAATTTTGTGGGCTTCAGCAAGGAAGACATCGCGCAGGCACAGACCGAGTGGGAACAAGGAGCCGCCCGATTCGGAATGATCGGCGACGGCCAAGCACCGCGACTCGTTGCACCGCCCCTGCCGTGGCGAAACGGCAGTTGACCACACTCGGACTCAGCCGCAGGCACGACACCGCCGACCTCGACGGGCCCTCGATCTCTGGTGTCGCTCAAAAATTGGGCAGCGCTCGAATCAGGCCGAGTTTCAACGGCTCAGCCGGGTTATCCACAACTCCTCCCACAACCCTGTCCCCATCGGCTGGGGACAAGCGCGACAGGCTCGGACGGAGCTTGCCGGCATCACTTGCCACGGACAGGCCGATATTCGAAGCCGACGGCCACCGATTCCATGCTCCGGTCCAACGACTGCATTCGCCCGACATCGTAGGCTTGATGTGAACGGGATGCTCAGGTAAGGTAAAAAAGGATTTGCGCAAATGCACTAAATCCCTCCCGCTGCTCAAGGGGCCGATTGATCGGCCATTCATGCCGTGCAGCGGGCGATCGTTCAACGGCCAATGCGTCGCTTGAGTTTTTTGAGGGCCCTCACCTGGGCCGACCGACCGCGGTGCCCGCCCCAAGGCGCTGACGTGGTCTGACATGTCGCACTTCACCCCGCTGTGGGTGCGGCATGCCACCAGAACAACCCACGACATGAACCGTACCGACACGCCTTCGCCCATCCGCTCCGCCCCCCAATCTCGCATCCGTTTCCGTAGCACGCGCCCGAACGATGGCGCCGCTCTCTGGCAATTCGTCCAGTCCACCGGCACGCTGGAGCCGAATTCGGTCTATTTCTACGTTCTGTTCGCCGCCGACTTCGGCGACACCTGCCTTGTGGCCGAGCAGGACGGCCGCATCGTCGGCGCCGTCATCGGCTTTCATCCGCCGCGCGAGGCCGACACCGCCTTCGTCTGGCAGGTGGGGGTGCTGCCCGAGCAGCGCGGCCAGGGCCTCGGCCTGCAGCTGCTGCAGCAATGGTTGAGCCTGCCGGCCAACGCCCGCTGCTGCTGGGTGACAGCCACGGTAGCGGACGACAACAAGGCCTCGCGTGCCCTGTTCCAACGACTGGCGCGCGAACATGACACCGGCTGCCAGGTGACCCCCCACTTCACCGCCGACCTGTTTCCATCAGGCCACCCCGCCGAGCCGATGCTGCGCGTGGGTCCGATTGCGCGCCATACGCCCGCCCGCGGCGTTCAGTCCCAGCTCGAGAACCCCATTCCGGTCTGACCGGCTTCGTGCCGTACAGGGCACTCGCAGGCGCGAGCGCCCGGATATCGCTCGTCCTATATCGAGCGCAGACCCGCCCATTTCGACCAGAGGAGTTATCTCATGATGAACACATTCGAACAGTACGAATCCGAAGTCCGCGGCTACTGCCGCAGCTTTCCCGCGATGTTCACCAGCGCCAAGGGCGCGTGGATGATAGACGCCGAGGGCCGCCGCTATCTCGACTTCTTCTGCGGCGCGGGCGTGCTGAACTACGGTCACAACCCCGACAAGATCAAGCAGGCCCTGCTGGCCTACCTGATGCGCGACGGCATTACGCACTCGCTGGACATGTACACCGAGGCGAAGCAAGCCTTCATCGCCCGCTTCAACGACGTCATCCTGCAACCGCGGGGCCTGCGCTACAAGTTCCAGTTTCCCGGACCGACCGGCACCAATGCGGTCGAAGCTGCGCTCAAGCTGGCGCGCAAGGTGACCGGACGCGAGCAGGTGGTCGGCTTCACCAATGCCTTCCACGGCATGACGCTGGGCGCGCTGGCGGTGACCGGAAACGGGTTCAAGCGCGCCGGTGCCGGCGTGCCGCTCGGCCACACCGCCTCCGTTCCGTTCGATGGCTATCTTGGCGAAGGCACGGACACGCTCGACTACTTCGAGGCGCTGCTCAAGGACGAGGGCAGCGGGATGGACAAGCCTGCCGCGGTCATCGTTGAGACCGTGCAGGCCGAGGGTGGCGTGAACGTCGCCAGCGTCGAGTGGCTTCAGCGTCTGCGCCGCATCACCGAAGAACATGGCGTTCTGCTCATCGTCGACGACATCCAGGTCGGCTGCGGCCGCACCGGAGCCTTCTTCAGCTTCGAGGAGGCAGGGATCGTGCCTGACATCGTCACGCTGTCCAAGTCCTTGTCGGGCTATGGCCTGCCGCTGGCGCTGGTGCTGATCAAGCCCGAACTCGACCAATGGGCGCCGGGCGAGCACAACGGCACCTTCCGCGGACACAACCCGGCCTTCGTCACCGCCACTGCCGCGCTCAGGTTCTGGCAGGACGGCTTGCTCGCAGAGGATGTGGCACGCAAGGCCGGGCTGGTCGAGAAGCGCCTGACCGACATCGTCGCAAAGCATGCTCCCGGTGCGCGGGTGCGCGGGCGCGGGCTGATCTGGGGCATCGAGTTCGATGACACCCAACTGGCGGCGCGCATCTCGCAGGCGTGCTTCAAGCGCGGGCTGATCATCGAGACTGCGGGCATCGACGACCAGGTGCTCAAGCTGCTCCCAAGCCTGACCATCGCCGAGGAAGAACTGCGCCACGGTCTGGATGTGATCGAAGCCGGCTTGCGCGAAGCCCTGAGCGTCGACAACGCCTCGCCGGCGATCGAAGCCGCGGCCTGAGGCTACCGGCAGCCCTGCCCCCTTCTTTCACCTCCCGCGCCCCGTTAAAAGGCGGGGCGCACCCTACATGCGAGGACACCCCAATGATCGTGAAGCACCTGGACGACGTCATCGGCACAGCCGCTGACGTGGATACCGAAGGCTGGAACAGCCGTCGCCTGATCTACAAGGATGCTGGTGTCGGCTATTCCATCAACGACACCATCATCAAGCCCGGCACCGAGCATGAGTTCGAGTACCGGAACCACTTCGAGACGGTGTACTGCATCGAAGGCGAAGGCGAGATCATCGACCTTGCCACTGGCGTGACCCACGCCATCCGCCCCGGCACCCTGTACTGCTTGAACCAGCACGACCGCCACGTCCTGCGCGCCAACAAGGGCAGCCACATGCGCATGGTGTGCGTGTTCAATCCGCCGCTGACCGGGCGCGAGGTGCATGACCAGACCGGCGCTTACGCGCTCGCCGACTGAGTGGATGGGCAAGGCCATGATGAGCATGACCGGCATGAACGCCGCCCGCCCCGCGCTGACGCGTCCGCGCGCAGATGACCGCTACCCCTCGCGCTTCGACCCCGAGCCGCAGATCGGCCCGCGCCTGGATCCGGTGACCTACCCGCATGCCACTGCGGGGCCGCTGAACGCCGAAGAGCTGCGTTTCTACGAAGAGAACGGCTATCTGCACTTCGATCAATTGCTCGATGCCGGCGAGGTGCAGGACTGCCTGAATGAGCTGGCGCGCCTGCGCACCGACGAGTCGGTCAAGGGCCGCGATGAAGCGGTGATCGAGCCCGGCAGCCGGGAGTTGCGCTCGATCTTCGCCGTGCATCGCAGCAGCGCAGTGCTCGCACGCCTGGCCAACCATCCCAGGCTGGTTGCGATCGCCGAGCAGCTGCTCGGCAGCAAGGTGTACATCCACCAGTCGCGCGTGAACTACAAGGGCGGCTTTCGGGGCAAGGAATTCTACTGGCATTCCGACTTCGAGACCTGGCACGTGGAGGACGGCATCCCTGCCATGCGCATGGTGAGCTGCTCGATCGCGCTCACGGCCAACACGCCGCACAACGGCCCGCTGATGATCATCCCCGGATCCCACCATCGCTATGTGCGCTGCGTGGGTGCCACGCCCGAGAACCACTACAAGGCCTCGCTCAGGCAGCAGGACATCGGCGTGCCGGACGAGACCAGCCTGAGTCGGCTGGTCGAGGACTTCGGCATCGTCGCGCCGATCGGCCCAGCGGGCGCGGTCACCTTCTTCGAGTGCAACGTGATGCACGGATCCAGCTCGAACATCACCCCCTTGCCGCGCAGCAACCTGTTCATGGTGTTCAACAGCGTGAACAACACGCCAGTCGCCCCCTTCTGCGGACTGGAGCCACGTCCCAACTTCATCGCCGAACGGGAGGACTTCACCCCCGTGGGGCAAGGGACTGACGGGGGCGACCCCTGCGACGCGGAGGCCAGGGCTCTCACGCCAGCCTGAAGCGCCGCGTTTGCATCGGTGATTCCGAAAAGCAAGCCGGCGTTGGAATTGGCGCGCTCGATGATGGGCGAGTGCGCACGCGTGCTGGACGCTGATTGATGCGGGACACTGACTGAGCCTCGACGGGACAAGCCGATCAGTCGCTCACCCTTCCGCGCGCGGCCTTGATCAACGCCCGCTGCGCCTTCCCCTCCAGCCTGCGGGTGACCGACGCACGCGTCGGCCGGGTCGCACGGCGCGCCTTTGGGGGCGCCGCGACACGCTCGATCAACTCTTCCAGCCGGCGCAGCGCCTCGGTGCGGTTCTTCTCCAGGCTGCGAAACTTCTGCGCCTTGATGATCACCACGCCTTCCTTGCTGATCCGATGGTCGTGCAGGGCGAGCAGTCGCGCGCGGATGTCCTCCGGAAGGCTCGATGCCGTGATGTCGAAGCGCAAATGCACGGCGTTCGACACCTTGTTGACGTTCTGTCCGCCCGCGCCTTGCGCGCGAATCGCGGTGATCTCGATCTCGTCAGGAGAAAGGGGGAAGCGGGAGGTCATCGCTCGGGCGGGATAAGGGCATTCGGAAGGCAGTCGCTGCAGATCCGAAGCATCATGATTCCGATCGGCGACAGGCGCAACGACTCAAACTTGAGCCCGAGGATCTCCGCGTATTCACGCGCCTGCTGCACCCCTGTCTCCGCGGGCAGCCCTGCGTCCTTTGCCTCGACCACGGCAAGCGGAAAATCGCGACAGAAGTACGGCAGGTAGTCGGCCCGCTTCTGTTCGCCTCGCTGCGCCTTGCCGCCCGCCACGATGATGCGACCGTTGGTGAAGGCCCGCTGCTCACCGATCACATGAGGAGCCGCTCCCCCCAACCCGCCTCGATCAGCCAGGGTGTGACGACTCGCGGCAGGTATCCGTTTCGGCAATCACGCCTGTTCGTACGGACGCCTCTTCCAGCCGTCCGCTGCAGCCAGAAAAGCATTTCTTGGCCAAACAGCACGAAATAAAGCAATTCGTGGCCAAAAGAATCTCGCGGAACCTCAGGCACTTTTTGCCGTTTTCGGCACTCGGTGGCATGAGACACCACTCCCGAAGGTCTGCCGACGATCAAGGTTCCCGACTCTCGGCGCTCCTGAGGCTAGGCACCGAGGCTAGTGGAACGCGGCCGCTCGCCTCTCAGGTCACCAAGGGCGGGCTAAACGGATTGATGCACCGCACCCCGGTCGACTTGAAGTCTTCCGTGTTGCGCGTAACGACGGTTAGGTCGTAGATGAGGGCGATGGCTGCAATCTGCTTGTCGATGGGATGCTGAGGACTCGGTGAAATCAGTCGGCCCCAGAGCTGAGCACAGTCGAGGTCAAAGCCCAGAATACGGTCTACATAGTCAGCGACCACCATATCCAGCCAGGCTTCGAGTCGCGCGGCCTGCTCGCGGTCACCGCGGTTACGGATGTTCTCTAGGCCCCGGCGAATCTCACCGATTGTCAGGACCGACAGATAGATGTCCTCCGCGGCCAGGGTGGCGAAAAAGGCGGTCACGCCCGGATTGGCACGCCCACCTTTTCGCAGCTCGCTGATGATGTTGGTGTCGAGCAGGTACATCAGCCCTGCCTGAGGTTGAAGTCTTCATCGGTACCCACGTCCGGCATGCTGGCCAGAACGTCTTTGAAGGTCCGCCGCGCAGGTCGCGCAAGCGCTGCCCGCAGGATTTCCCGATGCTCCGCCTCAGCGCTTCGACCGTGCCGCGCCGCAGCCTCTTTCAAAGCCTGCGCGACCGAAGGCTCGATGTTACGAACGACAAGATTAGTCGCCATCGCGCTCTCCTGATGATTGCAATGCTTGCATTGTAGCGAATACCGCAATCATTGCAATCACCATCAAGGCCACAGGTTCGTCAGGGCGCTGAATCACTTACAAACGCGAGGGGAAGAAAATGTAGCCGCACTCCGTGTCCCCGTACGTCACGCTTTAGCTCACCGAACCCATACTAGGTAGCTCGGTCATGCGGGCAGCACAAATGAAAACGCCCAACTGAGAACAGTTGGGCGCTGAATTTTGGTGGACCGAAGGAGGATCGAACTCCCGACCTCTGCATTGCGAACGCAGCGCTCTCCCAGCTGAGCTATCGGCCCTAGAAGAGCCAGCATTATAGAGAGCGGACGATCGAAATGGAAGCCCCATACCTGCTTCCCATGGGGGCTCCACGACCTTTCCGCCGCGACCTGCGGAGCGGGCTCGCGCCTACGTCTCGGCGCCGCCAGAGCCAACTGCCGCGCGGCCAAGGCGGTCGGCGACAGCGCGCCACCCGGGACCGCCGGGCAGCGCCTCGATCAGGATGAAATCGGCGCCGACGGCGTCGAGCGCGCGCAGGCTGGCGTACAGGCCCTGGGCGTAGGCGGCAGGTTCGACCGGCAGGCTGCGCCAGGTCAGGCGGGCATCGCGCGGGTCGGGCGTGGAGTGGGCGAGCACGGCGACGCGACTGCCCTCGCCGGCGAGTGCGGCGGCTTCGTCGGCGAGCAGCGCGGGTTCGACCAGGCGCAGCGGGGTGCGCGGAGCGTAGTGGGCGGCGAGCGCGCCAGAGACTCGCGGGGCGGGCTTGGCGGCATCGGCTGAGGCAGGCGCAACCACGTCATTGCCCACGACAGCTGCAGCACCTACACGTTCATGCCCGGCAGCCGTCTCATCGGCCTCCGGTAGGGTCTCACCCCGCACCCGCGGCCGGCGGCCGATGACGCGCGCGATATCCTCGGGGCCGATCGCCCCTGGGCGCAGGATCTCCGGCACATCGCGCGAGAAGTACAGAATGGTGGATTCGATGCCGACCTCGCAGGCGCCACCGTCTAGGATCATGGCCACACGTTCGCCCAGCTCTTCGCGCACATGTGCCGCGGTGGTCGGGCTGATGCGGCCGAAACGGTTGGCGCTGGGCGCAGCCAAACCGCCGTCGAAAGCACGCAGCAGCGCAAGCGCCACAGGGTGCGAGGGTACACGCAGGCCGACCGTGTCCTGGCCACCGGTGACCTCATCGGGCACGTCCGGCGAACGCTTGAGGATCAAGGTCAGCGGGCCGGGCCAGAAGGCACGCGCGAGCGCGAGCGCATCCTTGGGGATCGCGGCAGCCCATTGCGGCAGATGATCGGCCGAGGGCAGATGCACGATCAGCGGATGATCGGCGGGGCGTCCCTTGGCGGCGAAGATCCTGCCGACGGCCTGCACGTCGAGCGCATCGGCCGCCAAGCCATAGACGGTTTCCGTCGGCATGCCGACGATGTCACCTGCGCGCAGCAGCGCGACAGCCTCGGCAATCGACGCCGCCGTGGCGGACTCGATACGGCCGCGCGGCCCAGCCCCGGACGTGGTCATCGGCCCATGCTCACTCGTCACGGATGCCGATCGCGGCACGTGCGGCGAGGGCGTGCCCGAGTACGGCCTCGGTATTGGCCCCCGTCACCACGAAGTGGCCCATCTTGCGCCCCGGGCGGGCATGATGCTTGCCATACAGGTGCAGGCGCAGGCCGGGCACGGCATGCAGCACCGACCAGTCGGGCTCGCGGTAGGTGCCGTGGCCCTTGCCATCCTCGTACCACAGCTCGCCAAGCAGATTGACCATGACCGCCGCGGAATGCTGGCGCGGCGCGGCCAGCGGCAAGCCGCACAGCGCCCTCACCTGTTGCTCGTACTGGCTGACATCACAGGCGTCGATGGTGTGGTGGCCGCTGTTGTGCGGGCGCGGCGCCATCTCGTTGACGAACAGTTCGCCGCGGCAAACGAAGAACTCCACCCCGAGCGTGCCGACGTAACCGAGCTTGTCGGCGATGCGCTCGGCGATTTCCTGGGCGTTGTCCCTCAGACAGGCCGACGCCTGCGCCGGCGCGATGGTGACGTCGAGGATGCCGTTGCGGTGGCGGTTCTCGCCGGTCGGGAAGCAGCGCACGTTACCCGCCTCGTCACGCGCCAGCACCACCGACACCTCAAAGTCCAGCGTCAGCATCTTCTCCAGCACGCAGGGTTCGCCCTTGAAGTGCTGGAAGGCGGCCACCGCCTCGTCGCGGTCGGCGACGCGGGCCTGGCCCTTGCCGTCGTAGCCGAAGCGCGCCACCTTGAGCACGGCGGGGAACAGGCCGGCGTTGGCGTTGCGGATGTCGTCCTCGCTGCGGATGGCGGCAAAGGGGCCGTGTGGCAAGCCGTTGTCGGCCAGGAAGCTCTTCTCGGCGATGCGGTTCTGGCATACCGCCACCGCGCTCGCCGCCGGGTGCACCGGGATGAACTTGGTCAGGTAGTCCAGGGTGTCGGCGGGGACGTTCTCAAACTCGGTGGTCACCGCAGCGCATTCGCTGCCCAGCGCGTCGAGCGCGACGTAGTCGTCGTAGGCGGCGACCAGGTGGCGGTCGGCGATGAGGCCGGCGGGGCTGTGAGGGTCGGGGTCGAGCACCCAGACCTTGTAGCCCAGCTCGTGCGCGGCCGAAACGAAAAAGCGGCCGAGCTGGCCGCCGCCGAGCATGCCAAGGGTGGCAGGCGGGAGGATCATGATGCGACTCTCAATCCAGGGTCATGTCGAGCACCGCCTGGGTCTGGCGGGCACGGAAGTCGGCAAGTTTCTGCGCCAGCACGGCGTCCTCGATCGCGAGCAGCGCCACCGCGAACAGACCGGCATTGGCTGCGCCCGCCTCGCCGATGGCGAAGGTGGCGACCGGGATGCCCTTGGGCATCTGCACGATGGAGAGCAGCGAATCCTGCCCCGACAGCGCCTTCGACTGCACCGGCACACCGAGCACCGGCAGCGTGGTCTTGGCCGCAACCATGCCCGGCAGGTGGGCCGCGCCGCCCGCGCCGGCGATGATGGCCTTGAGCCCGCGGCCGCGCGCGGCCTCGGCGTACTCGAACATCAGGTCGGGCGTGCGGTGGGCGGAGACGACCTTGGCCTCGTAGGCCACGCCGAAGTCTTCCAGCATCTTTGCAGCCGCCTTCATCGTGGGCCAGTCGGAGTTGGAGCCCATGATGATGCCGACGACGGGTTTGGTTTCGCTCATCTCACTGTCCTTATTTGCCAGCGGCGCGCTCGGCGGAAATCACGGTGTTCTCGAGCAGCATGGTGATCGTCATCGGGCCCACGCCGCCCGGCACCGGGGTGATGGCACCGGCCACGGTCTTGGCCGAGTCGAAATCCACGTCGCCGCACAGCTTGCCGGCGTCGGGGCCGTCCTGCAGGCGATTGATGCCGACGTCGATGACGGTGGCGCCAGGCTTGACCATGTCGCCAGTGACGAAGCGCGGCTTGCCGATGGCCGCGACCAGGATGTCGGCGCGGCGGGTGTGGAGGGCCAGATCCTTCGTCTTCGAGTGGCAGACGGTGACAGTGGCACCAGCGTTGGTCAGCAGCATCGCCATCGGCTTGCCGACGATGTTCGAACGTCCGATCACCACGGCCTCTGCGCCCTGCACCGGCGTGCCGGTGCTCTCGAGCACCTTCATGACGCCATGCGGCGTGCAGGGAATGAAGGCTTCGCGGTTCTGCGACAGGCGGCCAACGTTCTCCGCATGGAAGCCATCGACATCTTTCTTGATATCGATCGCTTCGAGCACGGCCGTCTCATCCAGATGCCTGGGCAGCGGCAGCTGCACGAGAATGCCGTGCACCGACGGGTCGGCGTTGAGTTCGGCGAGCCTGGCCATCACCTCGTCCTGGGTGGCCGTTTCGGGGTAATCGAAGCGCAGCGAGCGGATGCCGGCCTTCTCGCAACCCGCAACCTTGTTACGCACATAGACTGCGGAGGCCGGATCCCCTCCTACCAGAATGACCGCCAGGCAAGGTTGCACACCACGCGCCGTCAATGCTGCAGCGCGTTCAGCGATTTCGCCACGAACCTGCGCCGAGAGCGCGTTGCCGTCGATGATGCGAGCGGTCATCGGTAGAGCCCCTAAAAAACCGGGGATTTTACAGCATCACGCGCCGCCCGCGCTCGCCTGCCCAGCGTCTTCGGACTGGCGAGTGCGCTGACTTCTCAGCGTATCAGGCCCAGCGCGGGGCATTTGAGGCCGATTGCGGTGATCACGCCCTTGTCCGTCATCTCGCGCACGGTCAGTGTGAAGGCGCCGATCTGCACCCGGTCGCCGACCACGGCGGCGCGGCCAAGGCGGTGTTCGAGCAAAGTGCCCACCGGTTTCACGCGCTCGTCGGCGCCGATGTCGAGCCCATAGGCATCGGCCAGATCGCTCGCCAGGCAGGACGGATCGACGACGAACTCGCCGAAGAAGCTGGCATTGGCCGACAGTTCGCCGCCCGTGCCCCCGAACACCCTGGCGATGCGCTCGGCCAGTTCGTCGGGTGCGACGAACCACACGGAATCACCCGGGATCATGCGCGTATCCAGGGTGAGCCGGTGCAGATGCCCGCTGCGCACGAGTGCAACACAGCGCACACCGATGCCCTCGAAGTCGTCGGCGACCTCGTCCGGATGCCTGCCCTCGGCACGCGAGCCTGCAGCGACGCGGTACTCCAGCAGGTCGACTGCAGCCTCCTCATCGACCCACACCTCGCGCTTGTCGCGCGGCTCATCGCGCGGCGGCACTTCCACCTTGAGCCAGCGCGCCGCCATCGGCACCGTCGCCCCCTGCACCAGCAATGACAGCAACACGACCGCAAAGGCGACATCGAACAGCAGGCGCGAATCCGGCACCCCCATCACCACAGGGAAGATCGCCAGCACGACCGGCACCGCACCGCGCAGACCAACCCAGCTTACATACGCAAGCTCGTTGCGCTTGTAACGGAACGGCCACAAACCAATGGCAACCGCCAGCGGGCGCGCCACCAGCATCAGGAAGACGGCCATTGCCACCGACTCCCATGCGTGATCGAGCAGTTCGGACGGCACCACCAGCATTCCCAGCACCACGAACATGCCCGCCTGCGCGAGCCAGGCCAGGCCGTCCATGACACGCAGCACGTGCTCGGTAGCGTGGCTGCGCCGATTGCCGACCACGACCCCGGCGAGATAGACAGCCAGGAAGCCGCTGCCGTTGAGCAGGTTGGTCGCCGCAAAGACGAGCATGCCGCCAGACAGGATCAGCAGCGCATACAGCCCCTCGGGGAGACTGAGTCGAGCCATCAAGCGCGACAGCACCCAGCCCCCGGCCAGCCCCAGTACCGCGCCGAGCCCAAGCTGGGTCGTCAGCAACCAGGCGAAACCACCGACGCTGGCCGACTCCGGCTGCAGCAACATGCCGACCAGGGCGGTCACGAGCAGGATCGCCATCGGATCATTGGCACCGGACTCGATCTCGAGCGTTGCCTGCACGCGTTCGTTGAGGCGTACGCCGCTATTGCGCAGCAACGCGAACACCGCAGCCGCATCGGTCGAACCCACGATGGCCGCAAGCAGCAAACCCAGGCGCCAATCCACATCGAGCAGCCAGGTCGCGAAGACGCCAAGCAGTGCCGCCGTGCCAACCACCCCCCAGGTCGCCAGCACCGCCGCCGGCTTGAGCGCGACCCGGAAACTGCTGACCCGCGTGCGCAGGCCGCCATCGAGCAGGATGACGGCAAGCGCCGCCTGTCCGATCATCGACGCAAAGAAGAAGTCCTCGAAGACGATCCCGCCCGGCCCATCCTCGCCGGCCAGCATCCCCACCCCCAGGAACAGCAGCAGCAGCGGCAGGCCGAGGCGAGCCGACACGGTGCTGGCCAGAACGCTGATGAACAGCAGCAGGCCGGTGAGCAGGAAGAGTGCGTTGATGCCGGTCATTCGGACAGCCAGTGGTTAAGTTATGTATGGGGGTCGGCCAAGAGGCTACGGCCAGCGAGCCGCAGACATCACTCGCATGTCATTATGCGCACCATCTCGGGGGCTGCTTTGAGCAGCCTCTCAACGCAGAGTTCAGCGCGGAGCTAAAGAATCTACCGAGACAACGTGCTGGACAAGCTCGGCGAGCGAGTTGACCCCCATCTTTTCCATCACGCGCGCGCGATGGACCTCGACCGTCTTGATGCTGATCCCGAGCACGTCGGCGATCTGCTTGTTGAGCTTGCCGACGATGATCAGCTCGAGCACCTCGCGCTCGCGCTGAGTCAGGTGCTGCAGCCGACGCGAGGTATCGGCCTCGAGACGGCGCTTGCCGCGGCTGTCGCGCTCGAGCTGCAGGCACTGCTCGACCAGACGCAGCATGTCGCGCTCGCCGAAGGGCTTCTCGATGAAATCGACTGCCCCCTTCTTGAGCGCCGACACCGCCATCGGCACGTCGCCATGGCCGGTGATGAACACCACCGGCAAGCCACAGCGGCGACGCCCCAGTTCCTCGAACAGTTCCAGGCCGCTCATGCCTGGCATGCGCACGTCCAGCACGATGCAGCCGGTCATGTCGGGGTCGCATGCCGCAAGGAAGGACTCGGCCGACTCGTAGGCGACCACGTGGTAGCCATTGGCCTCGAGCATCCAGACGAGCGAATCGCGCAAGGCCTCGTCGTCATCGACGATGTGGACAATCTGGTCAGGCGCTGCGGGCAACTCGCTCACTCGCGATCTCCGTGGGCAGGATAAAGGAGAATATGGTACCGCCTTCGGGGTTGTCGTCGACAATCAAGCGGCCATCGTGGAACTCGACGATCGACCGGCAGATGTTCAGCCCCATGCCCATGCCCTCGGCCTTGGTCGTGTAGAAGGGGGTAAACAAGCGGCTGCGCCCCTCCTCGCTGATGCCGTGGCCCTGGTCGACAACGGCCACTTCGATCTGCCCCGGCCCGCAACCACGCACGCGCACCGTCAGCACGCGGCGTTCGGGCAGCGCGTCAGCCATCGCATCGATGCCGTTGCGGACAAGATTGAGCAGCACCTGCTCGATCATGATCCGATCGGCGTACACCGCGGGCAGGCCGGGTTCGACAGCCGTCACGATTCGGATGCCGGTGCGGCGGGCATCGATATCGGCAAAGCCGATGGCGTCTTCGAGGATATCGACGATGCTCACGGCCGCGCGCCGCGGCTCGCTCTTCTTAACGAACTCGCGCACGCGGCGGATGATCTTGCCCGCGCGCTCGGCCTGGAAGCTGGCCTTCTGCATTGCCGCCAGGATGTCCTCCTGCTTCGCATTGCCCGCTTGCAGGCGGGTCACCGAACCGGCGCAGTAATTTGCGATCGCCGATAGCGGCTGGTTGAGCTCGTGCGCCAGCGTCGACGCCATTTCCCCCATGGTGATCAGGCGCGAGGTGCGCTGCAGGCGCTCTTCCTGCTGACGGGCCACCTCCGCCGTCTGCTTGCGGTCGGTGATGTCGGTGGCAATGCCCATGCGCACCACCCGCCCATCGACCCAGCGCGTGGCCTGCTCGCGCACGTGGTACCAGCGCCCCGACAGCGGGTGCTGCAGTTCGCCGTCGAAGAGTTCGCGCGGCAAGTCGGCCGGCGCCAGGTTGCGCGGATCGACACGGTAGTCACCGCGCTCGGGCTGCGGCACTGCCACTCCGCGCACCGTGCGGCCCACGGCGTCGAAACCGTGGATACGCTTGAAGGCAAGGTTGGCGAACAGGATCTCGTCGGTGCGGGCATCGGCAACGAACACCGCCGCATCCAGGCCATCGAGCACCGCCTCGAAGCGCTCATGCGCGGCCTCGAGCGCGGCGCGTACGCGCTTGGGCTCGGTAATGTCGGTGATCGATGCCATCCAGCCGGTCTGCCGGCCCGTCAGGTCGATCAGCGGCGACAGGTAGAAGCGGGCATCGAAGCGCTCGCCATTCTTGCGCTGGATGCGCATCTCGAAACCGCTGCGCGGCGCCTGCCCGGACAGCGTCATCGCCAGGTTGCGCTCGCAGATCGCCAGCTGCTCGGGTGGCCAGTACGGGAACGGCGCCACCGTGCCGACCAGTTCGCTCTCCGCGAAGCCGACCATGCGGCAGAACGCCGAGTTCACGTAGATGATGCGCCCGCTCAGATCGATGGCGCGCAAGCCCGTGACGACCGAGTCCTCCATCGCCTTGCGGAACGCCGACTCGGCCCGCAGCGCATCCTCGGCCGCCTTGCGGCCGGTCACGTCGTGGGCCACCGCATATACCAGGCCCTCGCCACGTACCGGGTTCACGCTCCACGCCAGCCACTTGTAGCTGCCGTCCGCACAACGGCAACGGTTCTCGAAGCTCACCGGCTCGCCTCCTGCAAGCCGGCGCATGTTGTCGAGTGTGGACGCCACGTCCTCGGCATGCACGAAATCGATCATCAGGGCGCCGGGCAGCGTCGCCGGATCATGCCCGAGCACGCGCTCGAAAGCCGGATTGCAGCGGCGAAAGCGCCCCTCGAGATCGACGATGCACAACAGATCGAGCGACAGGTTGAACAAGCGGTCGCGCTCGCGCTCCACCTGGACGCGGCGCTGCATATGGCCGCGCAGCATCCAGAGACCCCAGAGCACAAGCAGCGACAGGCCAACGATGATGACCGCGGGCAAGGCGTGCATCACGTCGCCACCCGGCCTGAAGGCCATGGCCTGCAAGCGCATGCCGTTGCGTGGCGGCTCGAGGACGAGCTCGAGCGCAAGATGATGCTCGCGATCCGGCAACGCAGAACTGAGCGCCAGCGCAACACCATCGGTATCGAGCACGGCGAGCCGGTACTTCTCGGTGAACCAGTCCGGCACCAGCCGGCTGATCATGCGCTCGACCGAGTAGGCCGCAACCAGAGCGCCGAAGAACTCGCCCTGGCGATGCACGGGCACGAAGACCTCGAGCACGGCGTCCCCGCGCGCGTTCCGATACGCCGCCCCGTAGGTCAGCCGCGACGACAGCGCACTGTGCTGAAAGCCCTGCACCTGCGGCCCGAGCAGCGTGTCACCGGCAAGCCAGTCGAGCGCATCGAACGGCGCCGTCCACCTCACCGCCTGGTCACGGCCCACCCAGGCGATGTTGGTGAGCGCAGGGTTGACCGCCAGATGTTCGTTCGCGCGCTGCTGGAAGCCGTCGTGCTCAAGCGTGCCGGCTGCCATGTCTCGTGCCAGCTGTCCCAGGAACTCCTCCGTCCCGAGCACCACCCGACGGATGGCCTGCTCCGTCCATTGCAGGTCGCGTGCCAACGCACCGCGTTCGACATCGGACTCGCGCTGCTGCAGCAACCACACGAGCGCGAGCATCGATACCGCGAACAGCGTCACGACAACATAGGGGACAGCCCAGTACCAGCGTGGCGGCGCGGGGTCGGACGGCGGAGCATGCATGGGACTGGACGGGTGCAACGCACGTGGGATGAATCCTGCATTCTTGTCGATTGGCGCCCCAGCGGTCATCCGGTCTAACCCTTACCCACGCTGCGCCCACCACTGCAACCGCCAAGGCGGATCGCGACTGCGCCGCCACCGTCCGGGTTTTCGCCAATTTGTCCGCCGATGCGCACTGCCTACAGTGAGTTCATGAGTTTGCCGATCGCGCAAAAGCGGCGCGCCCTTCTCGCCCGTGCACTAGCCCTGCTTTCGCTCGGTCGGGCAGGCTTCGGCGCTTGCCTGGCCGCCGCGCCCGCGACGCCCCTGCGCAGCACCCCGGGAGGTGAGCGCGAACCCGTCCGCATCGGCGTCTCAGGCCCCTTTACCGGCCCCTCCGCACCAATGGGCCTGTCGATGCGCACCGGCATCCGTATCGCCGCAGCCGAGCTCAACGCCACGGGGGGCATCCTGGGGCGCCGCATCCAGCTCCTGGAGGGCGACGACGAAGCAAGCAACGCGCTCGGCGCACGCATCGTGCGCGAGTTCATCAACCGCGACCGCATCGTCGCCGGACTTGGCATCGTCAACACCGGCGTCGCGCTTGCCTGTCAGCGCCACTACCAGCTTGCACGCGTGCCGGTCATCACCTCGGTGGCAACCGGCTCGCTGATCACCCGCCAGTTCCTGCCCCCGGAACACCCGGACAACTACGTTTTCCGTGTCTCGGCCAACGACACGCTACAGGCTCAGGTCATCGTCGAGGAGGCCGTGCTGCGCCGCGGCCTGACCCGCCTCGCCATCCTGCATGACGCCACCAACTACGGCGTGCTCGGCAGCCAGGACCTGGTGGCCGCGCTCGCGCAACGCGGGATCGCAGCGGTGGCGCTGGAACGCTTCCAGTTGCGGCAGACGGACATGAAACCCATGCTGGAGCGCGCCCGCGCCGCCGGCGCCCAGGCCCTGCTCACCTACGGCATCGGCCCCGAACTCGCCCATATCGCAAACGGTCGCGCAGACATGCACTGGCCGGTGCCGATCATCGGCAGCTGGACACTGGCGATGTCGAACTTCATCGAGATCGCCGGCCGCAATGCAGAGGGGGCGCGCATGCCGCAGACCTTCATCCAGGGCGCACGCACACCACGCCAGCAAGCATTTCTCGATGCCTGGGTGCAGGCGACAGGCAGCGACCGCATTCCCGTACCGCCAGCCGCCGCCCAGGGCTACGACTCGATGCTGCTGCTGGCCGCTGCGATCCGGCAGGCCGGCAACCTTGAGGGGCCATCCATCCGCACCGCCCTGGAAACGCTGCGGGAGGAGATCGACGGCGTGGTCATGACCTACCGCACACCGTTCTCGCGCGACAACCACGAATCGCTGCGCACAGCGCGACAGATCCTGCTCGGCGAGGTACGCGGCGGGCGGGTGGTGCAGGCAATCGAGCCACCTGCTGCGCCCCGGATTGTGCCCCCTCCAACCGAAGCATGAGGAGCCACCGCCTGATTCACCGAATTTCTGAAATCATATTGCACATTGCGAAATACCGTTTTATAGTTCGAAAAGATGGCCGTGCGGCAATCGGCATGGTCTCGCTCGCAAGCAAAATCGTCCTGCCTTACCAGGCAGTCATCGCCAACCGAACGTCATGAGGAGACAAACCATGACCGGAATCAGCAACGCGCTCCAGCAACCCGACACGGATGCCCAGGAAACGCGGGAATGGCTGGAAGCGCTCGCGGCCGTCGTCGAACACGAAGGCCCGCAGCGTGCCCACTACCTGATCGAGACCCTGATCGCCACCGCGCGCCAGGAAGGGGTGAACATCCCCTACTCGGCCACCACCGAGTACATCAACACCATTCCCGCCGAGCAGCAGCCGCCCTACCCGGGCGATCCGGACATGGAGATCAAGCTGCACTCCTACATCCGCTGGAACGCGATGGCGATGGTCGTGCGCGCGAACAAGAACACCAACGTCGGCGGCCACATCGCCTCGTTCGCCTCGGCCGCCGCACTCTACGACGTCGGCTTCTCGCACTTCTGGCATGCGCCCTCCGAGCAGCACGACGGCGACATGATCTTCTTCCAGGGCCACTCGGTCCCCGGTGTGTACGCACGCGCCTTCATGCTCGGCCGCCTGAGCGAAGAGCAGATGGACAGCTTCCGCCAGGAAGTGGGCGGCAAGGGCATCTCGTCCTATCCGCACCCCTGGCTGATGCCCGACTTCTGGCAGTTCCCCACCGTATCGATGGGCCTGGGCCCGCTGTGCGCGATCTATCAGGCGCGCTTCATGAAGTACATGGCCAGCCGCGGCATGATCGACGCCACGCGCGCCGAGCAGCGCAAGGTGTGGGCCTTCCTCGGTGACGGCGAGACCGACGAGGTCGAGTCGCTGGGCGCGATCGGCATGGCCGGCCGCGAGAAGCTCGACAACCTCGTGTTCGTCATCAACTGCAACCTGCAGCGCCTCGACGGCCCGGTACGTGGCAACGGCAAGATCATCCAGGAGCTCGAATCGGGCTTCCGCGGTGCGGGCTGGAACGTCATCAAGGTGATCTGGGGCACGGCCTGGGATGCGCTCTTTGCGCGCGACAAGAAGGGCATCCTCAAGCAGCGCATGATGGAGTTGTGCGACGGCGAGTATCAGACCTTCAAGGCCAAGGACGGCGCCTACGTGCGCGAGCACTTCTTCAACACCCCCGAGCTGCGCGCCCTGGTCGCCGACTGGACCGACGACCAGGTGTGGAACCTGAACCGTGGCGGCCACGACCTGTTCAAGATCTTCTCCGCCTACAAGGCCGCCTCCGAGCACAAGGGCCAGCCCACGCTGATCCTGGCCAAGACCATCAAGGGCTTCGGCATGGGTCAGGCCGGCGAGGCGATGAACATCTCGCACCAGCAGAAGAAGATGGACGTCGACGCCATCCGCCGCTTCCGCGACCGCTTCGGCCTGCCTGTGCCAGACGACAAGCTCGAAGAGCTGCCCTACCTGAAGTTCGAGGAAGGCTCGCCCGAATACAAGTACATGATGCAGCGCCGCATGGACCTGGGCGGCTTCCTGCCGCAGCGCCGCACCAAGGCCGCGCCGCTGGCCGTGCCCGCGCTGGATGCCTTTGCCGCGCTGCTGAAGGCCTCGGGCGAAGGCCGCGAGCTGTCGACCACGATGGCCATCGTGCGCATCATGAACACGCTGCTCAAGGACAAGCAGATCGGCAAGCACATCGTGCCGATCGTGCCGGACGAAAGCCGCACCTTCGGCATGGAAGGCATGTTCCGCCAGTACGGCATCTGGAACCAGGAAGGCCAGAAGTACGTGCCGGAAGACCATGACCAGCTCATGTTCTACAAGGAAAGCCAGACCGGCCAGGTGCTGCAGGAAGGCATCAACGAAGCCGGCGCCATGGCTGACTGGATCGCTGCTGGCACCGCCTACAGCGTGCATGGCGTGCAGATGGTGCCGTTCTACATCTTCTATTCGATGTTCGGCCTGCAGCGCACCATGGACCTGTGCTGGGCGGCAGCCGACCAGCGCACCCGCGGCTTCATGATCGGCGGTACCGCCGGTCGCACCACGCTGAACGGCGAAGGCCTGCAGCACGAGGACGGCCACAGCCTGTTGATGGCCAACATGATCCCGAACTGCATCAGCTACGACCCGACCTTCCAGTACGAGGTCGCGGTGGTCGTGCAGGACGGCATGCGCCGGATGTTCGCCGAGCAGGAGGACATCTATTACTACATCACGGTGATGAACGAGAACTACGAACATCCCGAGATGCCCGCCGGCGCCGAAAGCGACATCCTCAAGGGCCTGTACCTGTTCCGCAAGGGCGCCGAAGCCAAGGCACCGCGCGTGCAGCTGATGGGTTCGGGCACGATTTTCCGCGAGGTGATCGCCGCCGCCGAGCTGCTCAAGGCCGACTGGGGCGTCGAAGCCGACATCTGGGGTGCGCCCAGCTTCAACGAACTGGCCCGCAACGGCCACGACATCGAGCGCTGGAACCTGCTGCACCCGATGGAAGAGCCGAAGAAGACCCACGTGCAACAGAAGCTGGCCGGCTTCGAAGGCCCGGTCATCGCCGCCACCGACTACATCCGCATGTTCCCCGAGCAGATCCGCTCGCAGCTCGACCGCAGCTACGTCACGCTGGGCACGGACGGCTTCGGCCGCTCCGACACCCGCGAGCAGTTGCGCCACTTCTTCGAGGTGGATCGCCACTGGGTCACGCTGGCTGCGCTGAAGGCGCTGGCCGATGACGGCGTGATCGGCCGCGACAAGGTCGCCGCGGCGATGGTCAAGTACAACCTCGACCCGTCCAAGCCGAACCCGATGTCGGTCTGAGCGCGCAAGGAGACAAGAACATGAGCCAACTCATTGAAGTGAAGGTCCCGGATATCGGCGACTTCGACGCTGTGCCGGTGATCGAACTGTTCGTGAAGGTCGGTGACACCATCGCCATCGATGACGCGATCGCCACGCTCGAGTCCGACAAGGCCACGATGGATGTGCCGTCGTCCGCCGCAGGCGTGGTCAAGGAAATCCTCGTCGGCATCGGCGACAAGGTTGCCGAAGGCACCGTGCTGATCAAGCTCGAATCCGCCGCATCCGCCGCTGTAGGAGCGGCGCCCGCCGCGAGCCTCTCGGGAGCCCCCGCAAGCGCCGCCGCGGAGCAAAAGCTCGCGGCTAGCCCCGCTCCCGCAGGGGCCGGTGCCGCGCCCGCCGCGGGCGGCTTGGTCGAGGTGAAGGTGCCGGACATCGGCGATTTCGACGCCGTGCCCGTCATCGAACTGTTCGTGAAGGTCGGCGACACGATCAAGGTGGATGACGCCATCGCGACGCTGGAATCGGACAAGGCCACCATGGATGTGCCGTCTTCCGCCGCCGGCGTGGTCAAGGAAGTGCTGGTCAAGGTCGGCGATAAGGTCGGCGAAGGCAGCGTGCTGCTGAAGGTCGAGGCCGCTGGTGCAGCGGTCGCCGCCATTCCCGTCGCCCCAGCCGCCGCGGCAGCTCAGGTCGCCGCGCCTTCGCCCGCGCCGCTGGTCGACGGCGCCCCCGCCGTCAGCGCTCCCGCCTCGATGCCCGCAGCGGCACCGTCCGCGGTCAAGGTCGGCGGAAAGGTGCATGCCAGCCCCTCGGTGCGCGCATTTGCCCGCGAGCTCGGCGTCGATCTCGGCCAGGTCAAGGCCACCGGGCCGAAGGGCCGCATCCTCAAGGAAGACGTCGCCGCCTTCATCAAGGGCGCGATGACGACCGGCGTGGTGCCGGGCAAAACCCCGGCCGTCGCGGCTGGTGCCTCTCTGGGCGGTGGTCTGGACCTGCTGCCGTGGCCGAAGGTCGACTTCGCCAAGTTCGGCGAGGTCGAGGTCAAGCCTTTGAGCCGCATCAAGAAGATCTCCGGCCAGAACCTCGCCCGCAACTGGGTGATGATCCCGGCGGTGACCTATCACGAGGATGCCGACATCACCGACCTGGAAGCCTTCCGGGTGCAGATGAACAAGGAGTACGAGAAGTCGGGCAAGAAGCTCACCATGCTCGCCTTCATCATCAAGGCCTCGGTGCGCGCGCTGCAGGAGTTCCCCGAGTTCAACACCAGCCTCGATGGCGACAACCTGGTCTACAAGAAGTACTTCAACATCGCCTTCGCGGCAGACACCCCCAACGGCCTGGTCGTGCCGGTGGTGAAGGACGCCGACAAGAAGAGCGTGTTCGAGATCGCCGCCGAAACCGGCGCGCTGGCCAAGGCTGCGCGTGACGGCAAGCTCAAGCCCGCCGACATGTCGGGCGCCTGCTTCACGATCAGCTCGCTGGGCGGCATCGGTGGCACCTACTTCGCGCCGATCGTCAATGCGCCCGAAGTCGCCATCCTGGGCGTCAACAAGTCGGTGATGAAGCCGGTTTGGGACGGCAAGGCTTTCGTGCCGCGCCTGACCTTGCCGATGTCGCTGACCGCAGACCACCGTGTCATCGACGGCGCGCTGGCCACCCGCTTCAACGTGTACCTCGCGCAACTGCTGGCGGATTTCCGCCGCGTGATGCTGTAAGGAGATCGCCATGAGCCTAGTTGAAGTGAAGGTTCCGGACATCGGCGATTTCGATTCCGTACCGGTGATCGAGCTGTTCGTCAAAGTCGGTGACAGCATCAAGGTCGATGACGCCATCTGCACACTCGAATCCGACAAGGCAACGATGGACGTACCGTCCTCGGCTGCCGGCGTGGTCAAGGAAGTGCTGGTCAATGTTGGCGACAAGGTTGCCGAAGGCGCGGTGCTGCTGAAGGTCGAGGCCGCCTCCGCCGTAGGCGCGGCGCCAGCCGCGAGCCTTTCGGAAGCCCCCGCAAGTGCTGCCGCCGAGCAGAAGCTCGCGGCTGGCGCCGCTCCCACAGGGGGGGCTGCTGCCGTCGCTGCGGCACCGAGCGCTGCCTCGCACGGCGGCGCGGCCGATGCCGAGTACGACATGGTCGTGCTCGGCGCCGGCCCGGGCGGCTACTCGGCGGCCTTCCGCGCTGCCGACCTCGGCCTCAAGACCGCGATCATCGAGCGCTACGCCAGCCTCGGCGGCGTGTGCCTGAACGTCGGCTGCATCCCTTCCAAGGCCCTGCTGCACGTCGCCGCGGTGATCGAGGAGGCCGAGCATGTTCACAGCGCCGGCATCAGCTTCGCCAAGCCGTCGGTCGATGTCGACGCGCTGCGCAAGCACAAGGACGGCGTCATCGGCAAGCTCACCGGCGGCCTGGCCGGCATGGCCAAGGCACGCAAGGTGGATGTGATCCGCGGCTACGGCCATTTCCTCGACCCACATCACCTCGAAGTCGAGGAAACCACCGGCACCAGCCAGGACAAGACCGGCGCCAAGAAGGTGGTGAAGTTCAAGCAGTGCATCATCGCTGCCGGTTCGGCCGCGGTGCACCTGCCCTTCATCCCGAAGGACCCGCGCATTGTCGACTCCACCGGCGCGCTGGAACTGCGCCAGGTGCCGGGCAAGATGCTGGTCATCGGCGGCGGCATCATCGGCCTTGAGATGGCCACGGTGTACTCGACGCTCGGTGCGCGCATCGACGTGGTCGAGATGATGGACGGCCTGATGCAGGGTCCGGACCGCGACGCAGTGAAGGTGTGGGAGAAGCAGAACGCCCACCGCTTCGACAAGATCATGCTCAAGACCAAGACCGTTGCCGTCGAGGCGAAGGACGACGGTCTGTGGGTCAAGTTCGAAGGCGAAGGCGCCCCTGCGGAGCCCGTGCGCTACGACATGGTCCTGCAGTCGGCGGGCCGTGCGCCCAACGGCAAGAAGATCGGCGCCGACAAGGCGGGCGTGATCGTCGGCGAGCGCGGCTTCATCCCGGTGGATGCGCAGATGCGCACCAACGTGCCGCACATCTTCGCCATCGGCGACATCGTCGGCCAGCCCATGCTCGCCCACAAGGCGGTGCATGAGGCGCACGTCGCGGCCGAAGTGGCCGCAGGCCACAAGGCAGCCTTCGACGCCACCGTCATCCCGGGCGTGGCCTACACCCATCCGGAAGTGGCCTGGGTCGGCTACACCGAGGCGCAGGCCAAGGCCGAAGGCAAGAAGGTCGACACCGCCAAGTTCCCATGGGCGGCGTCCGGCCGGGCCATCGCCAACGGCGCCGACTACGGCTTCACCAAGCTGATCTTCGACGCCGAGACCCACCGTGTGATCGGCGGCACCATCGTCGGGCCGTCGGCCGGCGACATGATCGGCGAGGTCTGCCTGGCCATCGAGATGGGTGCGGATGCGGTCGACATCGGCAAGACCATCCACCCGCACCCGACCCTGGGCGAGACGGTGGGCATGGCGGCCGAAGTGGCCCATGGCAGTTGCACCGACCTGCCGCCGATGCGCAAGAAGTAATCCAGGAGTGCGTCTGAAAAGCCCCCCGCTCCCCTTGTTCGAGGGGAGCCGGGGGCTTTGACTTTGCCGCGATCGACCGGACTCAGTCCAGCGCCACCTGCGCCTTGAGCCAGAAGGTACGGCCAGGCTCGTTGATCGGCGCGCCGCTCGGCGCGATGTAGCCCGGAATTGCCGCACCGCTCTTGGACAGATGTTCGCGATAGGTGCGATCGAACACGTTGTCGATACCCGCGGTCATCAGCACATGCTTGCTGTGACGCCAGCCCGCATTGAGCGACAGGGTCGCGAAGCCCGGCGTAGTGCCGGTATCCGCACCATTGGCAACGATGCCACCGTAGCCGATGTGGACGCGATCCTGCTTGGCCACCAGGCGCACCATCGCCCCGTACGAGAAGCGACCGTCATCGTAGTCCACGCTCACGCGGCCCTCCAGGGGCGGTTGCTGCGCAAGCGCCTTGTTGTCGGTATCGTTCGTACCCCGCACCCACGCAAGCGTACCGACTGCCTTCCAGTTGGAGGCAAAGCGCCAGGTGAGGTCACCCTCCAGCCCATACACCGTGGCATCGACGTTGCGCACGCCCACGGGCGCCGGCATCCATTTGATCAGGATGTGGTCATCGATCTTGCCGTAGAAGCCGGAAACCGACCCTGCCAGATCGCCCGCAGCCCACAGCGCACCGATATCGAGCTGGGTGGTCTTTTCGGGCTGCAGGGTATCGAATGTCCGCGCATCCGGGCTGCCCTCCACCGCGGTCGCACGCATGTACTCCCAGAAGTCGGGGAAGCGGCTCGCATGCCCGAGGCCGGCATACCATGTGCCACGCCCTTCATCGAATGCTGCCTCGTAGCGGACGAAGCCCGAGCCGAGGGTATCTGCCTGGTCTCGCGAAACGCTGTGCTTGCGCACTTCGTGGCGGTCGGCACGCACGCCGCCAATGAGCCGGCTATCGTCATCAAAGCTGTAGCGCAGTTCTCCGAACACGCCGTGGCGCTCGAAGCTGTAGTCCTTCGTGCGCGCTACCGCATTGCGATCAGGAAAGGCCGGCGCAGCGACCGACACCATGCGACCGGTATGGGTGTCATCCTTGAGATCGGCGCCCAGCACCAGTTCGACATTGTCGGACGGTGTCAATGTGAGCGCTGCCCGCGCGCCCCAGGTCTCGCGGTCGGGGTTGCTGACATTGCGCGTCGCCATGGGCCGGCGCAGGCTATAGTTGTCCATGACGTGGTCGATGTAGCTGTAGAACAGCTGCGCTTCGACACGGCTCACCAGCGGCGAGAGCTTGCGCTTGTCCAGCTTGAGGTTCACATGCTCGCGTGCGAACTTCGAGCCGTCCATGCTGCGATCTGCATAGGCGGCCTCACCATCGCTGCGCCCGAAAGCCAGTTCAAGGAGCGTATCGTCGTCGGGCGTCCATCCAAGCGCGGCATCGGTACTCCAGCGTGTGTAGGACGAATGCACCTCTCGGCCACTGCCGTCCTTGTAGTTGTTGCTGTCCGAGCGCGTCGCACCGATGCGCGCGAAGAAGTCGGGGTTGCCTGCCTTGGCATCGAAGACTTGGTCGTTGCGCCCCCAGTTGCCCACCGTGAGACTGCCGTTGGCGCGCCAGCCGGCCTCAGCCAGGCGCGGATTGTCGCGCTCGAAAAGCACGATGCCGGCCGAGTTGCCTGATCCGTAGAGCACCGTCTGCGGCCCTTTCAGCACCGTCACGCGATCGAAGGACTCCGGGTACACATAGGCTGTCGGCGGATCCATACGGCCGCCACACCCACCATGCACCTCATATCCATCCTGGACGATTCCGAGACGCGACCCCGACATGCCGCGCAGGACGGGGTCGCCATCCGCCCCGCCCTTGCGGATGACGGAGAAGCCCGGGATGGCCTTGAGGTAGTCGGCGCCGTCGTGCGCAGGCAGCGGCTGGCGCGGCGCCTTCGGATCAGTAGTGACGGTAAGCGGAGCCTCGGTCACGGGTGCAGTGACGACAACGCTGCCAAGCATGGCATCCTGGGCGCTTGCGAGCGCCGGGAGTGCAAGGGAGATGGCGACTGCAAGCGGCAGGCGGCGGAGATTTTTGTTCATTTCAGTGCTCTCGATATCTGGGGCAGCCGTGCCGGACGCGCCTGGCGCAGGCATGAGTCCGCCCCTCCGGGCGCCCTTGGGCGCCTGGATGATGGCTTCATGTACAGAGGTGAGGTGCTAGGGGCGCGACAGAACGCCGGGCGGGAAAATCAGCCCATTGTCACGGAGGCGCCGAGGCGGGCTCAGTGCTTGCCGTGCTGCATCTTCATCGGCGCATTGAGCGCACGCGCAGGGGCGTTCAGCTCGATGGACTGGCGGCTGCCGTCCTTGTTCTCGACGACGATGGTCAGCGGCACCTGCTCGCCTTCCTTCACCTGCGCCTTCAGGTCCATCAGCATGACGTGGTAGCCGCCGGGCTTGAGTTCCACGACCTGACCGGCCGGCAGCTCGAGCGCGTCGATCCGGTTCATCTTCATGACATCCTTGTCCATCAGCATTTCATGGATCTCGACGACACCGGCCACTGGCGAATCTGCGGCAACGAGGCGCGCGCCGGTGTCGGACTTGAGCTGCATGAAGGCCCCGGTGGCCTTTTGCTGCGGCACGGTGGCACGCACCCAGGGCTCGGCAACGGTAACCTCGGCGAGGGCGTGGAGGGAGCTCAGGGCGAGCAGAGTGGCAAGGGCAATCTTCTTCATGACTGAATTCTCCAGAATGGGGCGCATACGGCATACGGTTGAGGCGGAACGATCGGCTCGCGCCGGATCAACCGGGATCTACCCTCCCAGACGCGTGACACGGCGGTGCCCACGCATACTCGGGAGGCGAGTGCTCAGGCCGGTAGCGGAGGCGCACGCGGACGCGACGGCGACCATGCAAAGAGCGGACGCGGTGCGTGGAAGAAAAGCCATGGATGAGACTTGCCCGTCGCGTCCGGCCCTGGCTTGGCGATGGCGAGGGCCGGCAACAAGGCCGCGCCGGCATGGGCGCCACAGTAAGGACACTGCTTGAAGGCCTGCAGGGGATCGCCATCGTCCCCACCAGCCGGGCCCTGTACCGAATACATGCCGAACTGATCTGCGCCGACCGCGACCCAACCCGATCCTTCAGCCGAGCAGACCTCGATCAGGTACCGTCCATCTGCATCCGGCCCCATCGCCCGGCTGATGGTGGGCGCGAGCGCCGCCATCATCATCGCGAAGATCGCGAGCCAGGCGAAGAGGGGTTGATTTAGGCGCCGCATGACGAGTCGATGGATTCGGTCTGTGCTCTGGAACGGAACGGAGTATACCGGCAGGCCCCGTCGCACAATTGATTCCAGTCAGTTCCCGCACTCTGCAGCTGCAAGCTGCGGCAATACGCCGCAGGCCGCAGCTCATCGCGCCTCGTGTTCAGACCGAGATACCGGCTCGGGCACGCACCCAGGCGATGAACTCGTCAAGCGGCAAGGCCCTGGAGTACAGGAAGCCCTGGATGAAGTCGCACCCCATCTCGGCCAGCACGCGCGCCGTGTCCGCACGCTCTACACCCTCGGCCGTCACCTTCAGGCCAAGGCGATGGGAGAGATCGATGATGGAGTCCGCAATCTCGCGGTCACGCTCGGAGCTCACTAGATCGGTGACGAAGCTGCGGTCGATCTTGACCTCCTGCACCGCCAGTTGCTTGAGGCGGCTCATGCCGGAGAAGCCCGTCCCGAAGTCGTCGATGGAGAGACTCACCCCGAGCTCGCGCAGGCGCTTGAGCACATCGGTCACACCAACGCCCTCCGCCTCCTCGAGCATGCTGGTTTCGGTGATCTCCAGGCAGAGCGCGGCTGCAGCCACGTTCCATGTCTTGAGCGCCTGCTCGATCAGGTCGGGGACCTCCGCGTCGTAGAGATCGGTGGCCGAGAGGTTGATCGACAACTCGATATCGAGCCCGGCCATGCGCAGCCCGTGCAAAGTGCGCGCTGCATGCTGGAACAACCAGCGGTTGAAGGTGTGGCGCAGTCCGAGTCGATCGATCAGCCCAAGGACTACGGGCGGAGGCACGGCTTCGCCGCCGCTGTCGCGCCAGCGCAGCAAGCCCTCGGCACTGCGGCATTCGCCACTGGCGACGTGGATCTTGGCCTGCAGATGGAGCTCGGGCGCACTACCGCCGAAGAAGGCCTCACGCAAGTCGCGCTCGAGCCGTGCCGCATGCGGCGACACCCGATCCATTGCCGGGTCGTAGACCTGGTTTGCCAATCCATCGCGCTGCGCCAGTACGCGGGCGATGCGCGCCGACTGCAGGAGGTGGAAGGCATCCTGGCCGTGGGTCGGCGACATCGCCGCACCGCTGACAACCTGAACCTGCAGATCCAGTCCGTCCACCTGCACCGGCTCGCGGCCAAAGGCCTGGTCGAGCTTGAGCATGGCCAAGGTCAGCACGGCGGGACTCGACAGCGCGGGCAGCAAGATCAACCACTCGTTGCCGTCAAGGGCAAACAGCAGATCCTGCGCCCGCAGGCTGTTCAGCAGGCGGCGCTCGAGTGCGCGCTCGAACTTGCGCACATGCTCCAACGGCAGGCGCAGGATCAGCGGATCGGGGATCACGGCAAAGGCTATGACCCCGACACCACAATCCGTGGACTTCTGCTCGACCAGCCGCGCGGAAAGTTCGGACAAGGCCGCCAGTAGACCGGGCGGGATACGGACGTCCATGCTCAGACCAGAAAGAAGTCGGCAGGATCGATACCGTGCGCGTTGGGCGGCAACGCCTGCACGATCCGATACGGCTCGCCGGAGTGCGCCAACGGCTGCATGATGAGATCCAGCGTGCGCGGAAAACGATCGATCGTCTTGTCTGGTGCGAGCAGCACCAACACCCGGGGCTGCAGCCGGCGTACCTGGTTCTGCTGGACCACCACGCCCACCTCTCCGGTGTTGAGTTCGACCAGTGTGCCGATCGGGTACAGGCCAATGCACTGGAGCAACTGGTCGACCAAGGCGTCGCGGAACTGAGTGCCACGCAGCTGATTGAGCGTCTCCATCGCCCTCTGGCTGGATACCGCATCACGATAGACCCGGTCTCGGGTCATCGCACAGTAGGTGTCGACGATGCCGGCGATCTCGGCGGACAAGGGGATTCGCATGCCCGCCAGGCCGCGCGGATAGCCCGTGCCGTCGAAGCGCTCATGGTGAGCGGCGATGATTCCCAGCACCTCGGAATCGAAATCCTCGTTCGCCCGCAGCAGGTCGACCGTGTTGCTGACATGCGCCTTGACGAGTTCGAACTCCCGGTCGTCGAGTGGGCCCGCCTTGCTCAGGATCGCATAATCGATCTGGACCTTGCCGATGTCCTGGAGCAGGCCCGCCAGCCCCACCTGCCGCACCTGGCGGCTGCTCAGGCCAACGAAGCGCGCGAACACCATTGCATGGACAGAGACATTGAGTGCATGGTCGTAGGCGTAGTGGTCGGTGCGCTTGAGGCGGGTGAGCCACAGCAGCGCATCGGGGTTGCGCTCCACACCGGAGGCCATCTCGCCGACGAGGCCGTCGAGGCGCTCGACATCGACAGCGCCCGCGCTGTCGATCTCCATTCGAGCTTCACGCAGGGCGCGATAGACGTCATCGACGATCGGGGCCGAATAGAGCAGCTCCGACTCGAGGCGGCTGCGCCCATCCTCGCTGCGAATACGCGGGACATGGGCTACGCGCGTCGTATGGATCCGGCCCTTGAAGCTGCGGGCAACATTGAGGAACTGGCTTGCCTGGAGGCGGGACTCGACATCGCTGGGATGGCTGCGCGGCAAACCGTCCAGCCCCAGCAGACGCGCGCTCACATCGATCACCTTGCTGCTGTGATGCTCGCCTACCGACAGGGTGTGATCGACCACCACCTCGCGGCAGTACTCCTGCAGCGCACGCATCTGGTCGACGTTCTCTAGCAGAAAGCCCTGCAAGCGGAACGGCGTTTCGATCCACGGACGATCGATCTCGGCAATGAACATGCCGATCTTCACATCACGAGTCGACAGCGTGCGCTTCAAACGATGGCTCCCATAACGTGGACTTACCGCTGCCCCTCTTCAGGCAGCGGTCAAAGCCAGTTTGACGGACATCCCGTCACCCCTGCATGAACAGGGCAGCCGACGCGGCAGGCCTGCGGCAATCGACTGCAGGATCAGCCCAGCCAGCGCCGCGCATTGCCGAACATGCGCAGCCAGGGAGAAGCATCGGGACTATCCTTCACCAGCCACTGTGGCGCCCACGACATCTGCAGCGTGCGGGCGGTGCGCTCAGGGTGCGGCATCATTACCGTGAAACGCCCGTCTGCAGTCGTGAAGCCGGTGACGCCCGCCGGCGAACCGTTGGGGTTGGCCGGGTAGGCTTGCGCAGGGTTGCCGTGGTTGTCGACGAAACGTAATGCCAGCAGCGCCTTGTCCTGGTCGGCCTCGCTGCGGAACACCGCCCTGCCCTCGCCGTGGCTGACAACGATCGGCATGCGGCTGCCTGCCATGCCCTGCAGCAGGATGGACGGGCTGTCGGTAACCTCGACCATCACGAAGCGAGCCTCGAACTGTTCGCTGCGGTTGCGATGGAAGGTCGGCCAGGCCTCGGCGCCCGGGATGATCGGTGCGAGGTGAGCCATCATCTGGCAGCCGTTGCACACGCCGAGCGCGAAGGTGTCGCTGCGGCGGAAAAAGGCCTCGAACTCGTCGCGCAAGCGGGCGTTGAACAGGATGGACTTGGCCCAGCCCTGGCCGGCGCCGAGCACGTCACCGTAGGAGAAGCCGCCGCAGGCGGCCAGGCCATGGAAGTCGGCGAGGTCGATGCGGCCCGCCTGGAGGTCGGACATATGCACATCCACCGGCGTGAAGCCGGCACGCTCGAAGGCGGCTGCCATCTCGAACTGGGAGTTCACCCCCTGCTCGCGCAGCACCACCACCTTGGGACGCACACCGCTGGCGATGAAGGGTGCGGCCACGTCCTCCTTGACGTCGAAGGACAGCGACACCGACAGGCCAGGGTCGGTCGCATCCGCCAAGGCGTCGAACGCCTGCTGCACGCACTCCGGATCTTCACGCAGCTTGGCGATGCGGTAGCTGGTCTCCGACCAGGCCTGCAGCAGTTCGATGCGACTGCCCTCGAACACCAGCTTGGCGTTGCGACGCAGGCGGATCTGGTCCTGGGTGTTGGGCTCGCCGATGAAGTGGTAGGCGAGGCCCGCAGCGCGCAACTGCTCGGTGACACGGGCGCGCTCCTCGCGGCGGATCTGCACGACGGCGCCAAGCTCCTCGGCGAACAGGCCCGCGAACAGGCGGTCGGCGAAACGGCCCTTGAGGCTGTCGGGCTTCTTCTCGAGGCCATCGACATCCATCATGTAGGGGTCGTAGCACACGGTGTCGAGAATCAGCGACAGGCCGCACCTGGCGGCGAAGGCCATCTCGCACACGGTCGCGAAGAGGCCGCCGTCGGAGCGGTCGTGGTAGGCCAGCAAGAGACCATCGCGGCGCAATTGCTGGATGGTTTCGAAGAAGGCCCTGAGCTGGACGGGGTCGACATCAGGCGCATGCTCGCCAACCGAATCGTAGGCCTGGGCGAACACCGAGCCGCCGAGGCGGTTCTTGCCGTTGCCAAGGTCGATCAGCAGTAGCTCTGTCTCGACGCCTTCCGGCAGCTGCAGCTGCGGCGTGAGCGTGTTGCGGATGTCCTGCACCGGCGCGAAAGCAGTGGCGATCAGCGACAGCGGGGCGACGACCTGCTTGTCCTCCTCGCCCTCGCGCCAGGCGGTGCGCATCGACAGCGAGTCCTTGCCGACCGGGATCGACACCCCGGCGCTGATGCAGAACTCGGACACCGCCTGGACGGTGTCGAAGAGCCTGGCGTCCTCACCGCGATGACCGGCAGCGGCCATCCAGTTGGCCGAGAGCTTGACGTCGCCGAGCTTGGCGATGTCGGCGGCGGCGATGTTGGTGATCGCCTCGCCGATCGCCATGCGACCCGAGGCTGCTGCATCGACGCAGGCCAGCGGCGTGCGCTCGCCCATGGCGAAGGCTTCGCCGCGGTAGCCCTGGAAGCTCATCGCGGTGACCGCGACGTCGGCCACCGGCACCTGCCACGGGCCGACGAACTGGTCGCGCGCGGTGAGGCCGCCGACCGAGCGGTCGCCGATGGTGATCAGGAAGCTCTTGCTGGCCACCGCCGGCATGCGCAGCACGCGCATCCCGGCTTCCTTGAGGTCGAAGTCGGTGGTGTCGAAGGGCGGCAGATGCACGGCGCGGCGAGACACGTTGCGCGTCATCTTCGGCGGCTTGCCGAGCAGCACCTTCATGTCCATGTCCACCGGCTTGTTGTCGAAGTGGCGGTCGGACACAGTGAGGTGGCCGTCGGCAGTCGCCGTGCCGAGCACCGCGAAGGGGCAGCGCTCGCGCTCGCAGAAGGCCTGGAACAGCGGCAGGCTCTCGGGCGCGATCGCCAGCACGTAGCGCTCCTGCGATTCGTTCGACCAGATCTCGCGCGGGCTCATGCCCGGTTCCTCGATGTGCACCTCGCGCAACTCGAAGTGCGCGCCCAGGCTGGCGTGGTCGGCCAGTTCGGGCATGGCGTTGGACAGGCCGCCGGCGCCGACGTCGTGGATGGCGATGATCGGGTTCTTGTCGCCCTGCTGCCAGCAGGCGTCGATGACTTCCTGGCAGCGGCGCTGGATCTCGGGGTTGCCGCGCTGCACCGAAGCGAAGTCGAGGTCGGCGGTGTTGGTGCCGGTCGCCATCGACGAGGCCGCGCCACCACCGAGCCCGATCAGCATGCCCGGGCCACCGAGCTGGATCAGCAGCGTGCCCGGCGGGAAGGTCGGCTTCTCGGCCTGCTGGCCCTGGATGCTGCCCAGGCCGCCGGCGATCATGATCGGCTTGTGGTAGCCACGCACCTCGCCCTGCACTTCCTGTTCGAAGGTGCGGAAATAGCCGGCGAGGTTGGGCCGGCCGAATTCGTTGTTGAAGGCGGCGGCGCCGATCGGGCCCTCGATCATGATGTCGAGCGCGGAGGCGATGCGCTCGGGCTTGCCATAGGGTTTCTCCCAGGGCTGGCCGAAATCGGGGATGTTGAGGTTCGACACCGTGAAGCCAGCCAGGCCCGCCTTGGGACGCGAGCCGCGACCGGTTGCGCCCTCGTCGCGGATCTCGCCGCCGGCGCCGGTGGCCGCGCCCGGGAAGGGCGAGATCGCGGTCGGGTGGTTGTGGGTCTCGACCTTGGCGAGGATGTGGGTGTCCTCGTCGTGGTAGCGGAAGGCGCCGTCGGCATCCGGGTACAGGCGGGCGATGCGCGCGCCCTCGATCACCGAGGCGTTGTCCGAGTAGGCCACCACCGTGCCCTCGGGATGGGCCTTGTGGGTGTCCTTGATCATGCCGAACAGGGTTTTCTCCATCGGCCGCGCGTCGATCACCCAGTCAGCGTTGAAGATCTTGTGCCGGCAGTGCTCGGAGTTGGCCTGGGCGAACATCATCAGTTCGACGTCGGTCGGGTTGCGCCCCATGCGGCTGAAGTTCTCGACCAGGTAGTCGATCTCGTCCTCGGACAGCGCCAGGCCAAGCTCGCCGTTGGCCCGCTCGAGCGCGGCGCGGCCGCCGGCGAGGACGTCGACGGTAGTGAGCGGCTGCGGCTGGTAGTGATGGAAAAGGGCCTCGGCCTCATCGACGCTGTTGAGGATCGACTCGGTCATGCGATCGTGCAGCAGCGCCAGCAGGCCCGCATTACCCTCGACCCCGCGCGCCTCGATGGTGTAGGCGATACCGCGCTCGATGCGCACGACCTTGTCGAAACCGCACTGGTGAGCGATGTCGGTCGCCTTGGACGACCAAGGCGAAATCGTGCCCAGGCGCGGCACCACCAGGCGCAGCGTGCCGGCGGGCGGGGCCACGGTGGCCGGGTGGGCGTCGAGCAGGTCGACGAGGCGGGCATGCTCTTCTGCACTCAACGCCGCGTTGAGCTCGATGAAGTACCAGTGCTCGGCGACCAGCGCATTGAGCTTGGGCAGGACCTCGCCGACGGCGCGGCCGAGACGTTCCAGGCGGGAAGAGGACAGCGCCGCAGCGCCACGCAGCTTGAGGATCGAGGTCATGTTTGTCAGGAACAGGTCGGGGGAACGGATGCCCACGCATGGGAGCGCCGGCAAGCTCCGCATTATAACCGAGGCACCTCTCCCCCTGCCGTCGAGCACTCGTCCAAGCAGCGCAATCGCCTTGACGATCGCCCGCAGGTCGAAACCGATCGTCGAGCATGGAAAAGGTCGCGACGCTTCCTGCAACTGCCCTGCTCCACGCAGCCTTGCCATGCGTGCGATCGTTGTAGACTGCTGCCCTCAACCGATCGCGAGGACCACGATGGCCGACATCAACTACCTGTGGGCACCGCCCGCCCCCTTATCGCTGCCAGTACGCGGCACCAGTGCGCGCTTCCCGGTCAACAGGCTGTTCTTCGTCGGGCGCAACTATCAGGCCCATGCAGGCGAGATGGGAACCTCGGTGGATAAGGCGAGCATGCGGCCGGTGTACTTCACCAAGTTCGCCGCGATGCTGGCCGAGTCGGGTACGACCGCCCCCTACCCGCCCGAGACACAGGACTACCACCACGAGATGGAGCTGATCGTCGCCCTCGGCGAAGATGGATTCCGGGTGTCGACACAGCAGGCTGCGGGCATGATCTACGGCTATGCCTGTGGCCTGGACATGACCCGACGCGACCTGCAGGCCAGCGCCAAGGCCAAGGGCAACCCCTGGGACGTCGCCAAGAACGTAGAAGCCGGAGCAGTCGCCAGCGAGATCGTACCGGCCGACGGCCGCGTCCTCACGCATGGCGAAATCAGCCTGAAGGTCAATGGCCAGCTGCGCCAGCACGGCGACCTCGCGGACATGATCTGGACCATCCCCGAAATCATCGCCGACCTGTCGACCTACTACCACCTGAAGGCTGGCGACCTGATCTACACCGGCACGCCCGAAGGCGTGGGACCGGTGCAGCCGGGCGACCATCTGGATGGCTGGATCGAAGGCGTCGGCGCACTGAACTTCGACATCGGCCCGGCGGAATAGGCCCGCGCGCTGCGCCCCTGGACAGAAGAGCGGCGCTGGCTCAGCCTTTGGGTGCAGGGCTGAGCCAGCCGCGCAACAGCCTGGTCAGGCGCGGCATGACCACCCAGGTCATGGTGGCGACGATGAGTGCGGTAAGGATCGCCGTACGCGGCAGGAAAGGCAGCGGCTGCAGCCATGGCAGCACGAACCACAGGAAGAAGGACACCGTGGGGAAGATGCCGAGCCAGGTCACGACTGCCATCTTCATGCGCGGCGGGTGCATGGTGGCTGGCACCACTGCGGGCTCGAACCAGGCCTCCAGACCGCTCAACTTGCGGAACTCGGGCTCGCCCTCGGCCACCGCCTTCATGCGCTCGAGCAACTCGAGGCGCGCATCGCTCATGTCCCAGGCCTGCAGTTCAGCCTCGGACGCGAAGCGCACCACCGTCTGATACTCCCCGCCCGGCGTCTCCGGCGGAATCAGGTCGCCCCCCAGGAAACCCTTGCGCGCGCGCATGCTTGCGAACATCTCGCGCAGCATGGCTTCGTATTCCGCCTCATGCCCCGGACGGGCACGGCGGCGGGCAATGCGGGTCACGCGGACGGTCTCTGCTTTGGCGGGGGCATTCGTCACTGTCAATCTCCTGTAGGGGCGCCACGACACGGCCTATCCAGGCCGCATCGATGGGGACAGGTGCACTCTACAGCAACAATCTCGAGATTTTAATCAAATAAATCCATCTTCCCTTCAAGCAGGCTGAGAGGGGCACGCATGCATGCGCTGGGCGCTGCGGCGAATCGAAAAACCCCGGCCGCCTTGTCTGGCGGCCGGGGCTCCCCTGACATCAGCACCAGCCGGGCCGGCGCGCAGGCGTCAAAGCGGCATGATGAGCTTGAACCAGAACTTGTCGCCCTTGAAGCGGTTCTCGGCCTCGGCCTCATGGTGCCACTGGCCTATGAAATGAACCCCTTGCTTGTTGGTGTAGGTCACGCTCGGGCCGATGGCGAAGACCTCGCCCTTGCGACCGTCGGACCAAGGCCCCAATGCGGAAGAGATCGTCTGTCCATCAAGCTTGTCATTGGTCGTCTGCTTCAGGTAATAACCCGACAGGCCGACGCCCCAGGGCCCGAAGCGCTTGCCGACGAGATAATCCAGGTGGAACTCGTCGCCCGAGGAGTACTTCATCTTCGGCGCCCCAGGAGCCGGACGGAAGTCCTTGTTGGATGTCTTGATGTTGTACATGAACTTGGCCGATACCTCCCAGCCCGTGTCGCCCATGTAGGTAAACGCAAAAATCGGCTCCACGCTCCAGTAGTTTGCGCCGATGCTCTGACGCGGCTCGCCCGGCTTGTACGCCCCCGTGGGCAGATTGACGTCGAGCGCTGCCGCCCAGTGCCAGTTCTTTGTGTGCCAGGACAGGATAAAGGGATTGACGGTGATGTCACCGAGGCCGAACTTCGATTTCGAGCCCGCCCCCAAGGCGACATCCTGATGCACCACCGGCACGATCACATGCCAGCCCCAGTTGCCGCCCAGGATCTTGTGCTCCGTCGTCTGCACGAAGCGGAAGGCGTTGAACCAGGCATCGACACCAGCGCCAGGGACCTTGTTGCCGCCGCCGTCGACCAGGTCGCCGCTGTAGTAGCCGAAATAGTTGATGAAGTAGTTGCCCGGCGGCGGGACCGCACCAGCCAGCCAGGTCTCGGCCCCGTTCGGGTACTGGTCGCCACCTTCCTTGGCTTGAGCGCCACCGATGGCCAGGCCTGCAAGGGCGAGCGCCGCCCATAGCTTGTTCAGCTTCATGCTCCGATCCTCCTCATGATTGTCGTTTTACAGCAGGTGCTGTTCTTGTCGCGGCGGCCTCTGCGGGCCGCTCGTGAATGCGCTTGACGGTTCCCGTTGGCTTAGCGCCCCAGGTCTTTCGCCGACACGCCGCCGATACCCCAGTTTGTCTTGGGCACCTCACGGATGACGACGCGAACCGTCTCGACCGGCGCGCCGACCGCCTCGACCAGCGCCTGAGTGACCTTGGCGATCACCGCCCGCTTCTGGTCCTCGGTACGGCCTTCGATCATGGTGATTTCTGCCAGCGGCATCGTGTTCTCCTCCGGGTTGTCGTTGCGGTTCAGGCCGCCAGGCCGCGCGCCTTGGCAAGGTTGAGCGCCGTATCCTCGATCATGTCTTCCTGGCCGCCGACCATGCCGCGTCGGCCCATCTCGACCAGGATCTCGCGCGCGGGCACGCCGTACTTCTTCTCGGCGCGCTTGGCAAACAGCAGGAAGGAGCCATACACGCCGGCGTAGCCCAGCGTGAGCGCATCGCGGTCGATGCGGATCGGGAAGTCCATGATCGGCACCACCAGGTCCTCGGCCACGTCCTGGATCTTGAACACATCCACGCCGGTCTCGATC
>WPCG01172408.1_pt1 | contig 48068 bp, 39 predicted proteins | sample 5403311 | NCBI WGS metagenome assembly WPCG01 (sample SAMN12869467, study PRJNA574797) | sludge metagenome | isolation source: wastewater treatment of Control | place: China:Beijing | collected 2019-05-17
CTGTGCCCCTACGGGGAATGCTACTTGGGATAACATTCAAGATCCAACCTCCCCAGGCTTAGGAGCCTGGGCACAGTATGATCAGACTACAGATCTTATTTTAACTGGTGGTAATGGAAGGCACAATTGGTGTCAGGAATCCTCTGGGACAATGAAACGCACCCGTGGAGCTAATTCGGTTACGTTTGTAAATGGCCGAGAACCTAGTTATGTAAGTGCTGTATTCGGTTGGCGCCCTCTTCTTGAGTTGGTTGAATAGACAGCATAAACCCCCTCCCATTTGGGAGGGGGTTTATTCCATATATTAGTAAAGCAATCTTTCACTATGTCTTCTAAATGCAATATCAATATCGTCATGGGCTGTTAAGGTTTGATCAGGCAATACAACAAGTCGTTTACCCAATCCCATTCTGACACTCCCGTCTGTTAACGTTACTGCACTATAATCCTCTTCTCCTCCCAATCCGTGGAATTCAAAGCTAATAACATCATCTCCTCCATTGGCTTCCAATCGTGTTATAATAGCCGCTGTACTAATTAATGAATTACCAAGCATCTCATTAATAGTCAAGGTCGTACTTCTAACCAGACTATCTCTAAGAGTCATGTTCTCATATGCGTTATCAGTCATGTAGTAGATAACACTAATGCGTTGATCAAGACGCATGGTTACTGTTTTACCATCGTTAACCAATGCCTGAGTATTACCCAGACTACTATTTGGGTGTAAATACAATTCACTTCGTTCAAGAAGTTGTTCTTGAATTAAGTTAATGTCATTTTCAATCCAATTGGTCAATGTAACTGGAACACTGTTTTTATAGTAAACTGCTTGTACTTCGTTAACAAAGTAATAAGCACCATCCATAAGAAACAGAGTGATCTCTCTAAGAACAGTTCTGTAATCATCAATAACGGGACTTCCATTCTCATAGATCACATCACCTTTGAAATGACGATAAATAATCTCTCCGTCCTCATCATACATCACTTCTCCTTTCCTATGGAGCAGTGTATATTCAGGTTGTCCATCGCTACCAATGGTGATTATAATAGCGCCATTACTATCCCTTAGATAAATGTTCTCTTCGTAAACATAAGGAACATCCTCTTCATATTTCTTATAGTTCTCTTCACTAATCAAACTTCTATTACGTCGCCAGAGATTATTAAGAGAATGTCCTAAACGAATATGTAGAATTTCCCTTGCTACAACCATGTAGTTGGCTTGAATCAAATGTGGTTGTACTAATGTATCTAATACCCCTGCAACATAGTCAGGAGTAATGTTGTTTATTACAATGAAGCTGACAGCAAACTGGTTGCTTAACTTAGCCATGAAGTTATTCAAGACATCGCTAAACATAGTCATGTTTGTTGTTCTTAACGCGTTATCTGAATCAATATCGTAATTGGTTTTGATATCAAAACTATAGACACGTTCGTCATCATCGTTCTTACCAACAAGAACTCCGTTTACACTAGCCCAATTAGTTTCCCCTTCTGGAACATATCCCATTTGAAGAATAACACTTTCATCATCGAGAGATCTAAATGTATCACCTGAGTTAGTAGTTACAAAGATTCGGTATCCGTCTTCGGTTCTAACGATTGTACTATCCGGAGCCAATGATGCAGTCATACCACTAGTTTCGTTATCGCCGACGAAAGTCTTTCTTTCTATTGCAGGGTTATCTAAGTAATAGGGTCTGACATCAAAGTTATTATCCGTTGAATCAAGTACATAGTGCAATGGAGAATATAGATAGCGACCTTCATTAACTTCCCTTGCAATACCATCGGGCGTTCTTCCAATTAGAGAAGATACCTGAGCATCGGTTACTGGCCTGATAATCCCTCGTTGAATGTTATACAACATCTTAGGAAGAATAGTCAGTCTATCACCGTTATTAATAACGCTATCATAACCGGTTAGTTCTTCAGTCGTGATTTGTAACTGACCAGTTAAACTTCCGATTGCAGCGAAACTATTACCCAGCCCACTTACTACACCATCTTGAGTAACACTCTGAGGAATAGGTAATCTACGCGTTGCAAGAAACTGCCTGTCGGTGATGTTATCAATATTAGTAACCATTCCATAACCACGTTTCCTAAGATCCGATTCAATTTGTTTATCGGTAATAGGAAGAACATTCATACCTGTGGTATTATCGATAACAGCATTACGTCTATCATCAAAGGTGGGCGCATTAACACCGCCGAAGATACGATTAGAGTTTAGTGCTCTTACCATATTCAAAGTAGTCAACGGAGAGGTATATGTAATATCGTCCATTGAACTATTAAAGTTAATAGTAAACTGATCTGACGCATAACTACCTGAATCGATGTCAATCTCCCCACGAGTGGTGTAAATATCAATTCTAATCTCTCCAATGGGATATCCCTTGGTTATATAAATCTCAGGGATCTTAACTCTAAGACCATTCCCAATGACCTGAAGAAGTGCAGTTAGTTTAGTTTGATTAAACACTTGAGCAGTATGGGTTGTTTCAATCTCTACCCATTGACCCTGAGATTGCGTCTTAGTGTAAATCCTTGCATAATAGAATCTATCTGGAAATTCAAATGTATGGTCAAATACTAGCGCAGGGTTAAATGTAGTCTCATGGGTTCTAACTGCAAACTGACCAACGGGAATACTAATCTTAAGTGCATTATGCTGTTTAAGGTTATAAACGTTCCAGTCTAGAATAGAACTTTCAAGAACTTGTAATGGGGATGTCTCATGTGTATCATAAACAATCTGCAATCCCCCATGACTCATTACTCGAATTTCAATGGGGTACTGCATAGTGAACTCGGTATCTGCAACTTTAAACTGAGTTAGCCTTGGAATAACGACTTTACGAGCACCGCTTGTTCCATAGGGAATTGCTTTTCTAATGACCTCATCTCTATCAAGCCATAGTTCAAACGTAGTCCAAGCAGGAGAGGAGAACATACCGATGTAATCTTTATCAGCCATATGTAGATAAAGTTCTGAATCGGTAACGGCCATTGAGGGATATAGTTTTCTAAGAAGAGCATTTCCTTCTTCAACAGTCATAGTAGCCATCAAGGTGGCGTTTTCCATCAATGCAGAAAAAGGGTGTCCGGTATCGGGAACATCAAACTCCCCTCTTCCGTTAAGCTGTGCTTCCATTTGGTTATACACGAATTGATGCATCAATATCGGGTTTGCTTTAAAAGCCATGATATTTTCTTTATATGTTGCCATTACTTTTTAATCCTCAATAATTAATTCATCATTCGGTTGCAAATGGTTCAACAATATTACTAACGTCACGTTCATAAGTAACACGATCAACCCACCATTCTAATTCCATGGTGGTTTCTACAATCCATGGAAATGCATCGTAGTTAAAATATTCTCTTTCATGTCCTTGAAGTTTAACCATATTCCCACTGGTATAACCCCCAGATCGCCTTCCTCTTTCAAGGTCTTCTTCATTCATTAAAGGATTGAATTTTCTAACTAATTCGTTAAACTCATAAACTAAAATATAGTCATATTGAGTAAATCCAATTCCTCTGAAGTTAACTGTAATTTGTTCAGAAGAAGTTGTAAATGGCGTTTCCGATCCATCGCCAGAGAAGTTAAAAATATTGCCCGTCGGGGCAGTCAAAGGAAATGCTGCATTAACTGCAGCAATACGAGTTACATAGGTTCTACTGGGATCTGTAATTAAACGATAGACTCGTGTTTGATAATCAATAACCCTATTAATGATAAATTGCGGATACGGCATAATACGGCCTTCGTATATAAGACCCATATACCAACCCCACATTAGCATCATGTATGTTATAGGATCACCAATGATGTTCCTAAAGGTACACTGAAAGTCATATGTGGTGTAGTTATAAGGAATATCATCGACATACGAATACGATTCTCGATAAATCCCTGGAGTACTTGTATGTGTGTTAATAACGAAATCTTGAAGACCCGATAAACTTACAAGATTATTCCCCAGCAAATTTATGAATGGATTTCTTGTATCAACCGAAGGGGCAATAATCCCGTCTTCAGCACCGCCACGTCTGTGGGCAAAAGGATCAAAGTAGGCTCTAATACTTCTTTGAACACTAAACGGATCTTGTGCAAGTAGTGTGGAGAGAACTCGGTCAACCATGAGATTCTCTCTGTGCATGTTCATAGTGGGTCTGGTAAAGAAAGTAAAACCATGGTTTTCTGTATTTAGAGGAATGGGAGCGTTACGCCCGATTATATTAATTCCTCTAAAACTATCGTGAAGAATACGGTTTCTATCGGAGCGTCCAAGATTTCGACTAATCTCAGAAATGTATTTATCGAGTGACATAGATTTTAATCTCTATCTTTAAACTTAAATATAGGAAATAGCAATTATGGTTATCACACCCACAGTCTTGTTTGCAGCCACTGCAGGAAGTGCTATTGTTGGTACTTTCATGTCTAAGCTGTTTGATGCAGCCAAAGCAAATGACATCTCTTCACTTTCTGACATTTCTAAACCCACTCTTGTCCAACCCCTTTGTATTATCGACTCTACTCTTAAAGGTCAGCCTTATACCAAAGATCTCATGATGACTGCACTGTCTATGTTCAGTGGTCATTATCTTCGTGCTGCTGAAACCGTTATGGATGTCAATGCTATTCACACGATGAGAGTATTTGACCAGCTTAACCCAGAACGTTCTTTGGGTGGTAAGGATGTTTCTAACTGGGTTGGTGATTTCTTCAATAGTGCAGAAGCTAAGAAAGGATTTGAAGAATACGGTGAAGGTCTAGACGGTCTTTCCAAGCCTGTTCAAACTGAAAGTCCAACTCTGCTTGTTAAAGTAATTGATCAGGCCGAAGGTGTCGGCTTTGAGGCTAAAGATAACGTAGAGCGCATTCATGAAGCAGAGTCTCTGGCTGTTGGTAAAACATTGACTGTTAAAGGAGCCAGTAGAACTGAAGACGGAGAAAAGGTAGGTGGTTCCTCTTCCTTTAATGTAACCATACGTCTTGTACCAAGCTTCATGAAACCCGTAAGTCTGGCTCATATGTTAACAGCCCCTGCCAAAGATAAAGGTTTCTTTACCCGCCTTCACCTGTGGCGTTCTGGTCAGATCAAATTTATTCGGGATGTTGTTCTTAACGTAGATGGTTGGGATGCACATGCTAAAGCATTGGTTAATGATAATACCAACGTCTATAAAGATATTTCAGATCGTCGCCGCACCAATACATTGAAATCTATTTTCAGTGGAACGCCTTCTCTGAACGATGCCTCTAACATTCTTATCATGAGTAAAGAGACTGCGCAGCGTGTAGAGAAAGAAATGTACGGTAAACTTTCTTCTCCGGGTAACCGTCAGAAGATCTTTGATTCTACTTTCCTATTCTTTATGATGATTGTCGATGAGAAGTGGGAGCAGGTTACCATTTATCATAGAAACCTGAATCTACCAACTCAACTTACCTTCAGTGAAATGAAGAGTAAAGAATCTGGTAAAGGTCCTGATATTACCGAAATTATGAAAGCAATTGCACTGGGCAATACCCCGTCCATCTAAGGAGATGTTAAACAATGAGCATTGTAGAATTTGTCAGAGGTTTTGCCCCAGTACAAGAGCGTAAGGATCTTCTTAATAGAACCGTAGAACTTGAGAAGGAAATCCAAGAGAGTCTTATTCCCCTTATTCAAGATTTCAATGAGGTCTTTGAAGGAATTGAATTTAAATCGAAATTTGCAAAAGATTTTGACACTGCTTTTAACTACGTTGTTCAAGGACAGAGACAGTCAGGCACTACCCTAGTACTGCAATCTCCTCGTGCAATCTTGGATAACCTTCTTGTTGTAGAAACAGAAATCAAAAGACTCTTTTCTCCAACCTTTACTCCAGCTAAGATTACGTATAACCGAATTCAAGTTATTCAGTATCTGATGGCCCTGAGCTGGTATACTCGTTATCTGCGTAAATTTATTATTAAGTTACTCGCAGAAGAATCTGCATTGACTGGTAATGCATCTAAACTTGACTGGACTAGAGCGCAGACTGAATGGCTTAACGATAATAGACGCGCTTTCATTAAGATGTATCAGTATGCTACAATGCGTCCTGCCAATCTTAAAGCTATCTTTAATGAAACTTCTTCAGCAGAGTTTGACGAAGCCACATTTGAAGTCGCTCAGAAACAGTTGGGTCCGAATATCGACCCAATGAATATTAGTGGCTTCATGGGTAATCCGCTTAATATTACCTTAGCCGCAGGAAAGAGTTATATTGAATTTCGTTATTGGCTTGCAAATGAACGCAAAGAAGAAGTTGAGAACCTTCAACTGCGTTTACAAGAAGCAAGAGAAATTCAACAAAATGACGGCTCGTCCCCTGCACTTCAGAAAATCATTAAAGTGACTGAAGAGCGTATCGCTAAACTGACTTATCGTATTAACTCTTTCGAAGAGCAATATCTGGCGGAGGTTTAATATGAGTCAGCCCAATATTGTTAAACAAACCCAGCCGGGATATAGTGGTGGGCAGTCAATGTCTCGTACTCCCTTTGCACAACGCGAAGGCGATCCAGAACTTAGAGAGCTTTGGAAAAGATATACTTCCCATAACGCTAGATCAGAAACGTGGAAATTCCGTAAAGAAGTTCTCAAGGTTGCTAAGAGACTTCTTGGTGCTGAACCTAATTGGTTTCAAGCCCAAGACAAGAATCCCTATCTTGTTGCATACAACTATGAGTTTGTTCAAGATACCCTAAGATATATTACAACAGGCTATCGTCGTATTTCTATTTATAGTTGGGATGCTTTGGTTTCATATAACTCCAAACCTGCCCTTGATGCTATTGTTGGTAGAAAGGGTATTGGTGATTATGTTAAACGTCATCAGGTAGATCAGTCTCTTGTTATTCTTATTCAACAATGGGTTTCTCATCCAGGTGGGTTTGATGATCTTATTCGTTCACTGAACATTATGTTTGGTGATATTACATACCTTGAAGAAAATACTAAAAAGACCTCTTAGGAAATAAACATGAACGAATCTCTCAAGAAGTTTCTCTATACTCTTTCTGTTGAAGAACACACCTCGGTTGAATTGACTGATGGTGAGAATGAATTGGAAGTAATGGATTATGATCCACAGGCTTTGATTCAAGATAAGTCTGAGCTTACTTCGGTTGTTGAAAATCAAGATGAAATTATTCGTGATGGCGAAACCCTGATTGAATATCAGGCAGCCATGGAAAGCTATATGGAGACCATTCAGAACGCCAGAGATAACGGCGGCCTGACTGTACAAGAAGCCAAGACTATTTCTACTGGGGTTTCTCTGATTGCCCGTGAAACCGGTCTGCAACATCTTACTGAACGTCTCTCATTTGAGAACTTTGAAGGCAGTGCTTCCGCAAAACGCCATACCGACTACGCAGTAGAAGATTTCAAAACTTCTCTGAAACAGTTTGCTGAAACCATTTGGCGTATTGTTCAGAAGTTGTATGATGTTATTACTGAAGGTGCTAAGACAGTCTTTAATATTAACAATCGAATCATCCTGCGTACTCGCATGTTGCAATCTCAGATTGCTAAAATGAAAGGATTGACCTTAGCAGATGAAGAGACGGGTTATCTTGTTAGAGATAAACGTTACACTATTGACGGTAAGTTTGCAGTTGATGTCAAGAATATTAAAGCCGTGGTTGCTATCAACAAGCAGGTTGAGCAAAATATCATTGGTTCTCTAGCTGATTATGTTAAAGAACTTACTTCGATTGTTAACGGAATCACCAAAGGCGAAGATGTTGAAGAAGCATCCGACAAAATCGACAACGCTATCGGTAAATTCGGTAAGTTTAGTTTTACTGGATGGAAAGGTGTTGGTTCTGAATCGGCTGGTCGGGTAGTTTATACTTCAGCTCCTGTAATTGGTGAGAAGTGTGTTCAAGTAACTACCATCACCAAAGGTATTGGTAAGGGTGTTCATGTTGAGATGATACCTAATCCAGATCCTAGGGCTAAGAATGTAAACGATTCTGAAGTTACTGTCCTAGATAACAAAGGCATGCTTGACCTTCTAGATGCAGTAGATGATCTTACTAAACAACAGTCTTACGGTGAACGTACATTTGCTCCGGTTGAAACAGAACTTAAAGTATTCAAAGAATCCATTCGTTCTTTGAACAGTCGTATCTCTAACATGGACGCAAGTCCAGAACAGATCGAACTGGCGAAGAAGATTCATAGTTCTGCTCTTAATCTGAATAAAGCAATAGGCGGTAGTGTTATTGGTCTCGGTAACTACAACTGTGAAGTTGCAATTACCGTACTGTCCCTTGTTGAAGAAATGATTAAACGTTACAAACAGCCGGAATAAGATATAAACAAGGGAGGCTTTCAGGCCTCCCTTTTATACGAGGTTTATCATGGAACTTAATACAGATCGTCTTCCAGAGATAGAAGATCCTTCTTTAGACAAAGATAACATTGTTAAAGACTACCCTACTGCAGCGCGTCTGCAATATATTCTTGAGGGATCACCCGAACATGGCGAAGCGGCCTTAAGACTATTTGGCGCTAACGAAGATTATGAATATGTTTTAGCAAGAAATGATGTCTTTAATAATCTTCCTCATTTTAGCGCCGAAGACTATAAAGACACAATAAAGCGTGTGGTTACCGCGTTTATTGAAGCCATTAAACTGCTTATCAAAAGAATTAGAGAGTCTAACATAGAGCAGCTCGCAGAACTTGAATGGATTAAAATGCAGTGTGTCCTAATTAAACCAAAGACATACAGCATGGGCGGAGATTCAGATAAAGTTAAGGTAATTAAAACACATACTTCAATTCTATCTATCAATTATCAATCTATTGATAGTGCAGAAAAACTAACATCTGCCATTAATTCGTTCTCTGCGCTATATACGGGTTATTCTAGATATTACTATAATCAGCTTCTCCCCAAGATAGGCCAGTTTGCTGCCTATATGAGAAGTATCCGTGTTGTTGATCTTACGGAATCGGATATAGATAAGATTATTCGGATGTACGGTGAACTTTCTTCAACTAACCTTATCTCAGAAATGCAAAACCATTTCTTACCAACTACTCCAGATCTGTATCGATCGAAAGCATTGATAGGAAGTAAACGGATTTATGTTGGTGTAAGAGAGCTAGATCATAGCTTGATTCCAGGAGGTAACTTTGCTAAGTTGGGTGAAAGTGAAAGCAACCCTAAACCAATTCCGAAAGAGATTCAATTTAGAACAGCAAGTAGTCAAGCGGTTAGAAACATTATCGATCAAGTTAAGAAATTGGTAGAAGATGTAAACAATAACGAGAAAAGACAAAGAGAACGTTTGCGCATTCTAGAAAGTTTAACTGCCTCTATTGAAACATTGACTCGTTTTAACAATGTTGATGAACTTAAGATATCAAAAACGCAAGTTGAGAAACTGGTTGAAGTATGTAAGAATGTAACTAATAAAGTTATTGCTCCCTACACTGGACTTAACTCAACTGCTATTGATGTATGTAAAGCATCGCTAATGCTATGTCAAAGACATGTCTGACATTTAATCATTATTTATTTTCACTCCGGAGTTGTAAACAATGCGTACACTAAAACAATTTTTGTCTGTAGAAGAGTTTGACGAAGCGGTTGTTGAACCAGTGGTGGTAACTGAACCCGCTGAAGAGGAAGCAGTTGCTATCGTAAATGAAGTTGAAGTTCCAGAAGTAGCTGAAGTAGTATCAGATGACGATCTGATTGAAGCTCAAGTTGTTCTGGCTGAAGTTGAAGATGATGTTCGTGAAGTTGAAGTAGAACGTGTTAAAGCCGAAGTCATTCAAGACGAGTTGGAAGAACGTATTCTGTCTGTTGAACATCACATGGAAGTTCTGAGCCATGGTATTCAACATAAATCTTACAATGCTCAGTTTGCAGCTTCTGTTGATTTTGTTCTGAAGAACAATCAACGTGCATTGGGTCAGGAAGACGGTGTACTGTCCGTAGAGAGTTACGATAAAGAAACCCTAGCCGACTATTATGTTGCTTCCTTTGAAGCCTTTGAGGGCGTTCTGAAGAAGCTTAAAGCACTATCTGATACCGTTAAGGGCAAAATTGCTAAACGTATTCAGATGATCGGCAGCGAAGCTAAACATGTATCTGCTATTAACACTCGCGCAGATAAAGTTTTGTCTGAACTGAAAGAGGTATCTACTTCAGAAGCCGTTGAAGTATCTGTTAAAGGATATGATACTTCACTGCACCTTAATGGCACCTTCCCTGGTGACCTGGTTGCTGCTGCCAAGCAGGATCTGGTTGCCTCTACCTACTTGGCTAAGACTTATCCTAAAGCAATTGTTGCATATGCAAACAAGCTGGTCAGTGATCTGGCTAAAACAGATGGTCAAAATCTTCCAGCACAGGTAGAGAAAACGGTGGAAGAGATTATCAAAGCAAAACATCCCTTTGATAGTGTTCCTGCTAAATACAAAGACGGTACTGCATTGTTTGCAGGAAAGATTATCTTTGAAGGTATGGAAGGTCAATCCACTGTAACTCCTTCTAACGTTGAAGAACTGAAGAAAATGGCTCAGGCTGGTCCAATCATTGAACTTGAAGATATTAAACTTAAGAGTTCTCCTGAAGTCAAACTGACTAAAGCACAGATCCAAGCGATTGTAGAAGTAGCTAAACAATACGCAGGCGTTATTAAGGATCTGAGTGAGAAAAGTGTTTCGGTTGAAGCTAATAAGACCGTTGAACAGTTGAGTAAAGAACGCGCTAAAGCGCCTTCTACTGCAGATTCAGTAAATGATCTAAATAGTCATGCTGCTAATTCTGCATATAACGCTGTATACTCTGAATTCCTTGCAGCCCTTCATCTGCGTGAATCTGCGATTAGTCTGTTGAACGTAGCAGAACGCGGTGTTGTTGCATTGAAGAAAGCAGATAAAACAGAAAAGAAAGACGATGAGTAAAAAATAGATAAGGGACCTTCGGGTCCCTTTCTTTTATGTTATTGAAGGATATTACGATGAGTAACCTTAAAATATTTATCTCTAATGAAGATCTTGACGGTCTAGAACAAGATCAGGAAGCAGTCTATCAAGTAAAAGAAATTGAAGAGACTCTAGTCGAAGTAGGCCAACCTACAGTTGCTGAAGTAATTGAAGCTGAAGATATTGTTAGAGATGTAGATGAAGAAACTGCAGTAGCCTTTGATTCAATTCTTGAAGATGGTGAGAATGTAGATATCATTATTGAAGAAGTTGCTTCCATGGAACAATTTCTTGAAGTACTTGATTATGGTATTAAGAATAAAGAATTCTCTCCTCAATTTGCAGCATCCATTCAAATCCAGATGAAGCGAAATGCAGAGCTATTTGGAGCTGAAGATGGTGTTCTGTCTGTAGAAGATTATAATGTAGAAAACCTTGAAGAGTATTACGTTGCTGCATTTGAATCATTTGCTCTAACAAAAGCCCGTATCGCAGGTGCAATTGAGAGGGGTATTCTTAAAGTTGTTAATACTGCAAATAAGATAGTCAATGGATTTAAGAATGGCCAATATTCTTCAAGTCGCCGTAAATCCATTGATGCTGTTCTTAAGAAACTTGAAGATAAAGAAGGTGAAACTACGGTTAATGTAAGCCGTGTTATTAATCGGATTGGTCAAGCAGGTAAGATGCCTTCTAACCCCCTTGCAGCCGTCAAGAAAGATCAAGCCGCTCTTCTTAGTGTAGTTAATGCGTTTGGTAATAAAGGCATTGCCTACGCTACTGCAGTTCGTTCTGCAGTTGTTAACGCAGGTGCTAACGATCCAAGTAAACAAGCAAGTTATCTTGGAAATATCTTTAATATTAAACGTCCTGATATGGAATTAGAATCGGGTATTAAGACTGGTTCTTCTTTGATTGGTAATTCAATTCTTGTTGCGCCCGCTCCCTCAAAAGAAGGAACTGAGCTTAAAGATAAACTTAAGAATTATGGTAAATCTCTTGATATGAAATTTGAGAAGATTAAACCCGAATCAAATTCAGGAGAGGTTAAGTTTACTAAAGCAGACGCCGTTGCTTTTGCAAATGCAGCTAGAGTTTATATGGGGATGTTTGACAAAGCAGTTAAAGACTTTGAAGCAAACCTCCGTGATTTTAAACTAAAGACAAAGCAAACAGGAAGTCATCCTAGAGATATTAGTAAGATGGCTAATCGTACCTGGGGAGAGTCAGGAGTATATTCGCAAGCAATCGGCGTTCAGAACAAAGCAGCACGATTTGTTGTTCATGGTACTGCATTAACCATTAGACAGATTGGACAACATGCAGAACACTGCCTAGTAATGGCAAGAATTATTGCAAGTAAGCTTGATGATAAAGAGTAGATAATAAACCCCTCCCGCAATAGGGAGGGGTTTATGTTGTTTATTACAATAAATTATAAAACCATATTACAATTATGAATAAAGCCAACTCATCTGGTTTTATAGAACCAGAAAGGAAATAGAATATGACAACTAAATCTGAAGGTTATTCAAGTCAGAAATATTATCAGAGAAAAATTGACAAACTGAATGAAGAGAAAGAAGAGCTTATGGAATTACATGATACCCTTCTAGATCAAGAAATTGAAGATTGTCGGAATAATTTGGAATTGGTTAACAGCTATGAACCTTCCGATACAGATCGGGAAAATGCTGAAGAACTATTGGAAGAAGCGCAACGGAAACAACACGATACTTTTCAAGCGGTTATTGAGATCGATGAGAAGATTTTGAAACTACGTGATAAACTTCAACAAGTTAGTTCCGAAAATATGGTTTAAGTAAAATAACATAAAACCCCTCCAATACGGAGGGGTGTAAGGAATTCTTTTTTTTTGTCTTTGATTCTATAGACTCGAACTTCCTTAAAGGGTAATTCAAATGCCTAATGTTATTGTCCATCTACCTGACGTGTATGAATCAGTTGTAAGACGATCTGCTAAAAAGGTAGTAAGTGATCTATCAAATATAATGCGTCTTGCTCCTGATGTTAATATTCTATTGCCTGGAGCTGCACAAACTGTTCCAATGAATGGTGGTAATTTTGATAACTGTTGTACAACGGGTGTTAAATATCATCCTGAAGAAAGAATCATTGTTACTGTTAGTGAAGATGTGGATGAGAACTATACGTTAACCACATCTGTTAAGAACAGAGAGAACTTTCCTATATTCGAAGATGAATCAATTATGCTTGAAGTAAGTCCTGTATTTAGGTATCTTACTTTAACTTTAAACTTTGAATATAGAGCGCCATCAAGAGTGGTTGTTGAAAGATGGATTAATGAGATGCGCAGTCGTATCTCCGCAGGTAGGCAAGATATTCAACATATTCTAGAATACCACTACGGCATTCCTAGACCATTGGAAGCATTGCTTAAAGATATCCATAAAACCAAAGAAGATTCCAATTGGCCTGATGGAGATTCTTTTGATGAATTCCTCAAACGAATTACAAAGACTCCAATAACAACCCTTACCGATCTTAAGGGTGGAAATGGAATGTATGCTGTTCCTGAACATCAATACGAGGTAATGGGTTGGTTTGATTTCACTACATCACCTCCTACACCTGATCCAAGTGAAGCAGGGACTTTTGTAACTAACTTTAGTTATATGGTACATTTCTCTAAGCCTGTTCAGCTAAATGTTCGTTATCCTCTTGTAGTGCATAATAAGATTATTCCAAAGACTTGGTGGCCTGCTGGATATCCTACACCTCATCAGGAAATAGCAAAAAGAGTAAGTACGACTAAGAATGCATTTGAAGGATTAATGTATTCATTATCAAAGAAACCGGTTCCTTATGTTCATCATCCAGAATTTGATGATTTCTATCCTAAAGATAGACCCATTGATACCAATACATTCTTCTCAGGGATATTAACATTAAATCCACAATGTCCTAACTTTATCATTAACCTCTATCGGTTAGGCAATTTTACATTTACTCCATACTTCTTGGAATACTTCTATTTGGAAGGAACAAAAGCTATTAGTGAGAATGGCGGCCCATTTAGTTTTAGACTTTATGAAAATGGACGTTACATGGGTGCTGATGTTCTTGAGCTAGAACCAAATAGTTTAAATGTAATTAGTCGTGTTGAACTTAATCCAAAACGGGTTTATCACATTCAGATAGGGCTTAAGAAGAATTGGTATAGGATATCAAACGAAGGAATTGAAACGCTTAGGAAGTATCCTGTAGTAACTTACATCTGCCTTAGAGTTCTAGGTATTGCATTAGCCAATAGAGCTTACTTGGATCTTGATGTTATTGGAGCAGGTAGACCGCTTGATGATAAAGGACAAGGACGAATTATTAATAGTCCTGACGACGGTGGTGTATGGCCATGGCCTTGGCTTGAAGAAAAATGGGGTGAGATAGGCTGGCCTGGTGTTGATTGGTGTGGTACTGGCTGGCCTGGTGGTGGCTGGAATGTATGTTTTCAAAAGAAGTGGTTTGATATCCCAACATGGCCTCACGATAAAGCACCTACACTAAAGAACCCTGAGATTGGAGGAATGATTAAGACTCCCGATATGATCCAGGCTATTGATAGAACGGATAAAACAACGGGAGATTATATTGACTTCAAAGATGGCGGTCCATTTACAGTCATGTATTCACAAGTCATTTCTCTAAGAAGAACATAAAGGAACTTATTATGTCTTTAGCAAACTTTGATGGCGTTTCAGATATTGAAACTCCACAAAAACCCATTACGGTAAGATCAACACCGCTGGCGTATGATGGCATTACTATTGATACCAACTATGTTCCTTTAACATCCATGATTGCTTGGATGGAAGGCAGTAACTGGACGGTTGATTATTTCTCTCAGATTCTTACCAGAGATACCGAACCGGTTGCGCAGTCTATAGAACGAGAACCTATCTATCAGCAATATAGAAGAATTAAAGGACTTACCCTTAAAGTAGATTCTTCTTTAAATCCACAACAAAATGGTAACGATAGACATTTCCAAGTAACCGGTCAAGCTTATACATATCCGTTTCTAGTACCCAATCCAGGGGATATGTTTATTGCAGATATTGGAGATGGTAAAGCAGGACTTTTTACCGTTGAACGGGCAGAACGATTAACCATTCTTAAAGACAGTGCATATTCAATTGAGTATATGCTTGTTAAAGAACTTAATGCAACGCTTCTAGCAGATCTTGAACGAAAGAGTATTGAAACGTATCACTATTCTGAAGAGAATATGATCGGGGGCTGTGGTCCCTTTATCGAACCCGATGAATTGGATAGAAGAAAACGTTATACTAAAATGTTTAAAGAACTTCTTTCAAGATATCTTTCAGACTTCTTTAGTTTAGCCCATTATACATTACTTGTCCCAGATCAATCTAGAAAAACATACGATCATTTCTTAGTAAAAGCTTTTCTAAGTATTATTGATAGTAGACTAGATAATAAGATCCGTCTTATAAAGGCTCTGAACGTTCAAGCAGAGCCTGTAATGTATCAAGACACTATATGGGATGCCTTAACCCGTAAAGACGCTCAGAAGCTTTATGGAGCCTCTCAACAAGCAGGCGTTGCTAGCACAATTATCTTTAGAGGAATGCCTGAACTTCAATCCATTCTTTATACTGGGATTCAACAGCTTGTTTTCCCTAAAGATCTTCCAACCGATGTTGATGCTCAATACAATAAAAAATATAAAAGAAACGTTAAGGTAAGTCCTTTTGAAGAAGGAAAACCCAGACGGTATAATTTAAACAGTGCTGTATCACAGGAAGGACGTGGTTACATCTTCTTTCAAAGAACAGAGATTAAAGATGGAGTAGAACCCTGGAGAAGACCTCCTGATATTCATCCGATTGTTATTGACGATCATTATGTTCTATCAAGTTCTTTCTATAACAAGGCTTCTTCTGGATATTCTAAATTAGAGACATTGGTTTGGCAATATTTAGATGGAACTGAGTTTAATCATAATCAGTTCGAATATCTTCTTGAAAGAATCTTTGACTGGGATAATCTTGAACGTTTTTATTATTACCCAATTGTACTTATACTTCTTAAGGCAAACGGAGCAAGACCATGAGTTCCAAGGGTGTTATTAAAACAACCAATGTTACGATAACAAGAAAGAAACTTCATACTCCAGCATGGAGACTCTTTCATAGAAAGATTCCTATTTACATCCCGCACATCTTTCTTATTAATCGTGATATTGAAAATGATCAGGGAGTCCCCTTAAGTGGGGACTCTATTGTTGATCAACATCGTATCAATGAAGTCATCATGACTCACATGACTATTGCAGGAATTGCAATGCATATTGGATCGGGATATAAGTTTACCCATAAATGTCTTATTAGACGATCCGATAAATATACGATTTACGAGGATATCCAAGATCATTTTTATACATGGCTTTCTCAAGTAAATTGTCATGGAACTAAATCTCTATTTCCCCCCATTACCGATCTTAGACTTCTTGAGCAAATTGCCATTGAACTTCATCCGTATGCGATGAAGATTAATCCAGTTAGAAAAAGTATGGCTGAGGTTACTAATAAATTACTTGAGTTTAACTTAAGACGAAATAGAGCAGGAACGCTTCTTAAAGCCAAGATTGATTCAATGGATGATAAAGGAGTTGTCAAGCCCTATGAGTCAATTGTTGACCGTATTGAAGAATACCTGTTTGAAGAGGATTAACAATGTCTGTTAACCAAACGCTTGTTGATATAGAAATTGGACGTATTGCTTCAGAGGGAACTGGAGTAAGGGGTGTAGAATATACTGCATTTCTAAATGCAGGCGGTCAATGGTTAACGCCTGTTAAAGTTGACTTCTTTACAGTATCAAGGGATTATCAACAAGGACGTGTTGATATTGTAGGAATTGGATTGATGTTTCCTGCAGGCGATTATACTTTTGATATTGTACCAAATAGAGATAATCTATTTATTGATCTTCTTCAAACTCCCATTGATGAAAGAACGGGGCAGCGAAAAGAAAGTTATGTTGTTCGCTATAAAGCCGTATTGGCCAATAGAGATCAACCCGATATCGAATCGGGGTTGCCTTTTGCTGCAAATAAAAAAGATCTTAATATTGGTGGTTTTACTACGGCTGTATTTCAGTTAAAAGATGATCCTTCATTCCAAGCACAGATGGTTATGTCTGGAAGAATATTCAGACGAGTAAGTCCCATGGATGCTTTAAGGTCTATGTTAACTGAAACAACCGAATTGGTTAACTCTCCTAACGGACAACGAATTCAAGGTGTTACAGTAAGAGAGGGATATAACACTACTGTAAGAAATCATATTCTTATCCCTCCGACCCAACGTATCTCTTTATTTGATGTTCCGGAACATCTTCAGAATAATGAAGGTGGTCTATATGGAGCGGGTATTGGATGTTATTTACAGAATGGTCAGTGGTATGTATTCCCTCCCTATAACACTGAGAATACATTTAAAAGTACACGTATTCTGAATATAGTAATGGTTCCTATAAACCAATATGGTGCAGGCGAAAGAACCTATTACGTTGATGGAAATAACATCAGTATCATTACTGCAAGTCAAAGCGTTGTTGCAGATATTGGTTTATATTCTCAATTAAACGACGGCAACGCTGTAAGAACAATCGAGGCATCTCGTCTTTTGAATATGGGAAATCAACAAGACGATAAGTACGTTATTAACAGACGAGATAACCTTCATGAGTTTGAAGGAATGCGTTTAGCAGATGACATGGCAAATGCCAAATGGGGACAAAATCCTTCAACATCGAACTTATATACTGAATACACTCGGCTTGCCTACAAAAATGGACAGTTCATTACAACGCTTTGGAACTATGGGGATATTGATTTATTGACTCCAGGAATGAGTGTTAAATTAATCACCATGACTACTGAAGGCGAAGCGGTGTTTGAAGGAACATTAGTGGGCGTAGAAAGCGAGTCAATTCCTAAAACGGCAGGATCAGTTAGCCAATTGTTAAGTCCTGTTCTTAAACTGGTTCTATTTGTTAAACGATTTAGGTAAAGAACATGTTAATTAAACTTCCATCAGGCAATAAGCCTGATAATGATAAACTATTATTAGATAGTGGATTCATTGTTTTAGATAATGAAAGTAAAGGAATCCGGGTTCATGATGGAAGTACGGTTGGAGGGTTTGAATCAATTGGAATCTATGAACCTCCTCCCCCAAGTGAATTCCTAGGAGAAGTTCCTGTATCTGAATTAATATCAGGGGATGCGTTAGCATCCTTAGTAGGTTTAACGGTCGGAACCGAAATTAACTCAAACGAACCTTGGTTGAAATTCTATGATGCGGTTGATGCGAAGTTCAAATTCATCGCCAAGAAACCATATAGAAACGAAATTAGCACGAATCAACTTAACGCCGTTGATCTCGTCTACGGAAAAACAATAACCATTGGAGCAAATCAATATATCTGTAGATTAATTAAAGGTGCAAATAGTGATCCATATACGGAAGTATATGGAGTTGACCCTGAGGATGTATGGGGTTCCGAATGGAACCGACTCATGTATCCTATCTGTGCCCCTACGGGGAACCCGGAGTATGATGTCATAAACGATCCAACTACCCCAGGCTTAGGAGCCTGGGCTAATTATGATCAAGAAAGTGATTTATGTTTATTAAATCAATTTGGACGACAAACGATTTGTCAGGAAATTAGCGGTATCTATCAACTGGGACGTGGCTACTATGGAGTGACGCGGTGTGGATCGATGTCTGTTGATAACACCGATCGTCAACGAGGTTGGAGACCTTTGTTAGAACTTGTTCAATAACAATATAAACCCCTCCCATACTCGGGAGGGGTTTATTCCGACAATTCCTTCATTCCAAAAACTTTAAGATCTATATGCTTATTGTGAAGAAAGTAGAATGATCTACTTTCAATGTTAGCTATAGAGGCATTAAAACATGTGCGATAAAAATACGGTCAAACTAAAAACCCCGCTAGAGGTCATTAGTCAAGGTATATCCACTCCGAATATAAATTGGTTGATTGAATTCATCAATGGTCAATTTGAGTCTGGCTGTGGTGTTAAAAGCGATACATTTGGAAATGTAAGATATACATTTAAACACGATAAAGAAATCTCCGATAGTGAATGGACACTATTTACTCTTCACGCGGATCATGCCGGTTGGAGTAATGCGGAGATGTACTCAACCCATGCTGGACAATACATCGAATTAACCGTTTAATATTAATCAAAAGGAAAGACCAAATGAATAAGATCCTCGCAATTGGTGGTACTGTCGTAGTCGCCGCTATTACTGGGTTTTGTATCGGATACGTCGGTAGTGAGCTTTACCATAAATACCATAAAAAGAAACAAACAAAGAAAAAAGAAAATACCATTGTCCCCGAAGTAAAGTCAGTAACTAAGGAAATGTTCGATAAACTTTATTCGCTTGCAGGAGTTGATCAGGAGTATGATGAAGCATGGGCTAACGGCACTGGGTACTTGAACGGACTTGTTGAACAGAATGATAAAATACCAAGAGTCAAAATACGGGTCTTTCGTTCTATTGATACAGACGGTCGCCGTATCATTAATACCCCTTGGGGTGTTATATTTGAACGGTACAACGATGGGTCTGAAGTATATGTTTGTCATGAACATGGCAATAGAACACGGAACCCTATCTTCTTTAAGGAAGATTATGAGGATGTAATGACTTTGCTTCGAAACATATAGGAAGTTATTGAAATACAAGTAATTTATAATCGGAGGTTTACCATGGAAAAGTTAGCATGGGCATTATTAGGCTTCGGTATTGTTGGTGTATTATTCTTGGGTAAACAGGCTGAAAAAGCGGTGCTTCTAGGTTTGTCTAAGAAGTACAAACCAAACAAGATGCCAAAGCCTCTCTACAAGAATGATAGAGCAGACATCCTTGCAGAAAGAATGTTTCAGGAAGGATATTACGGTAAAGCCGTAGTGTCTAAAAGAAAGTCTGTTGTTCGAGATGAAGCAATCTCTCGAATGGTAAAGGGTGTTGAAATGGAAGTTGAAGACTACGACCTGGACCATCTGTTGGCAGGTTATCATCTTCAACTAAGGCAAGTTGAGGTGGCTGGAAATACTTATCGCTGCTTGATAAGCCCTAGTCATGTGATCATTCTTTAAACCAATAACTTCAGCAATCATGATGTTTGACATGTGTAAAACTCTCAATATCGGTCGTGTTGAACTGAAAACTATACAACAATAATAATACCGCCGTAAAATATAGATTCCAAAAAGTTATAGAACTATATGCTAACTATGAAGAAAACCAAATGAGGGATGCATAATGGGTCGTTTAGTTGCGGTTGGTCTGGGCTGTTTTGTAGTATCTGTAATTGTAGTAAACCTTGGTTTTGCAGCGACTATGTATGCTGCGAATAAATCTAATTAATACATTGTTAAATAACCACACAAAAGGAAATCAAAATGTCTAAAGCAAACAAACACACCACTGAGCGTGCTACTGAAGAAGAAGTAAAGCGCACTACAGAGCGTGCCGCCGATGAGGAGGTGGTTGTCGAAACAGAAGAAACCAAACGTACGACCGATAAAGAAGGAGATGGTGTCAAAGTCCCCTTCTACAAACGCAAGTGGTTCTGGGCTGCTGCTGGTGCAGCAGGTGCCGTAGGAGTGGCGACGGCGGTATATGTACTGCGCAATTCAATCCCCGGTGTCAGTGCTGTAGTAAGTGCGGTACAAGAAACTGAGTCGATGGCTTCGATCGATGAACCAATCGAGGTTGAGGCTGAGACTGTTGAAGTGAACGTGGCTGCGGAGTAATCCGCAGTCGTTTAAGTAGTCTATACCGAGAGGAGATGTGCGATGAAAACCACAACTAAAGAACGATTCAAAAGCGTCGGTGTGTTTGCAGCAATTGTTGTTGCTGTAGTGATCGGCGATATGGCTGGTCGTTATGTTGCAAATAAAATCATCAATCGTTGAAGGAGGTAGTTATGAACTGCGTTAAAGTATTCATGAATAAACCATCCTGCTTCGGTGATGTCCTTGCCAGAGCATTTATCCGCGGTGCTGTTATTGGCGCTACATGTGTTGTAGTTGGACGAATCATTCGCTGAGGATCTATTTATGACACGTAAAGAGTTTTGGAAATTGGCTGCCATTGATATGGCCAAAGCTGCAGCATTCGTTGTAGTGGCCGGCGGCGTGGTATACGCTCTGAAAAGGTCGGTGCGTTAACATCATAAACCCTCCCCTAATCGGGAGGGTTTTATTTTTTCTTTTATTTTACAAAAAGGTGGTTTATATGAGTAAGATGATGCAGCTTCACGATGATCATGGTGTTGTATTTATGCAGCACCAGCAAGACGAATTCGAATTGGTTTATTCGGCAATATCTAAAGAAGCCAAAGAGGGACTTCGAATTGTTCTTCAAGGTAAAACCGAACACCCTGATTACAAGTTCTGGTTGAACCAGGCGTTCTACTATCTTGTTCGTAGTAAGTTTGGGAATGGATACCGCTACTATCCCCTACCTTTGTTGTTTAGCAACGCTCAGCGTCGTTATAGTGTCGCTCAGCGTAAATATGGAACCAAACCCCCAATTGCAAATTGGATTCTCCGTAAGCGAGTGGAAGTATTGGAGCTTCTTGGTTTGAATATGGAGGATGTAAATTATCCTCCAAGGGTTAATCTTTCGAAGGGGGAGGTGAACAATGTTTCTTATCAAAATCAGATATGGAGTTAATTGAATAATGGAAACTAAATATATTGTTGGTGAAATTCCCGGTGACTTGGGGTTTAGAACATTAGGTGCAATCATATTCCCAGCGTTTATGAATCATGCAGAAGTGGCATTCAAACTTAACATTGAAGTTGTATCCGCAGGTTTTGTGCAAATCCGTTCGAGCGTTGGAAATGGGAAAACCATTATAAACTGTTATGGAAAATCGTCTAGTTGTAATGTGGAAAGCAACCCCGAACGGGATAATAAATTGATTGCTAAGTTACTCGGACTTGGAGAACAAAACTACAGTTCTGACTGATATGTCTTAAATGAATTATAATCCCCCTCCAATTCGGAGGGGGATTATGCTTACCATTTCTTTTTTTTGTTTTGATCTTATAGACCTAAATATTAAACTGGAATAAAGACTATGTTAATTAAACTTCCATCGGGCAATAAGCCTGATAATGATAAACTGCTTCTTGATCAAGGATTTATTGTTCTTGATAATGAATCAAAAGGCATCCGGGTTCATGATGGTTCTACAGTGGGTGGGTTTGAGAGTATAGGGGTTGAAACCCCACATCCTAGCAAATTCCTAGGAGAGGTAGCACAAAAAGATCTTATTACGCCTAAAGACCTCAATGCTTTAGTTGGCTTAGGCGGTGCCTTTTATAATACGAGCGATGCCTGGTTAAAGTTTTATGACGAAGTCGACGGGAAGACTAAATATTTCCCGAAACAGCCTTTCAAGATTAGTGTGAGTTGGAATCAACTCAACAACGTAGGAGTTGTATATGGAAAAGAAATTGTAATTAAAGAACATCGTTATATTTGCCGTCTCATAAAAGCTTCTTTAAATGAAACTTCATCTGCTGCATACGACGCCGTGGATGACCCTGATACATGGGGTTCCGAATGGAACCGCCTTATGTATCCCATCTGTGCCCCTACGGGGAATGCTATACTAGACAAGGTTAGCCCGAGTGGACCGCAGTTAGGCACATGGGCGCAATATAATCAACAGCATATATTTTTTCAATATTGGACTGGCACTGGTAACGTGACATGGTGTCAAGAGACTGCAGCTAATAACCCAACCGAAGCAGTTACATTTGGGGCAGGTGGTGTTGCACTAATAAGATTAGATGCAAAAAGTATTAATTCTAATGACAGAGGCTGGCGCCCTCTTCTTGAGTTGATTGAATAAACAACATAAACCCCCTCCCTTAGTTGGGAGGGGTTTATTCCATATTTTATTGATACCAATCAGGCGATTCTTCTGCAGACAACACCGATGGACCCCCTGGTTTCTTAACACTACTGTCTTCTTTATCTACATCCCATTTAAGAGTACCATGGGATTTATTGAAAGGAATACAGAAGTATTTATCTTGTTCTGGGATAACAGAATATCTACGTTTACCAGACGCAAATGTAAAATATTTAGTATCACCTACTGTAACAAGATGCATGAATCCTTCAGAGTCTGGTTCTTGTCCAAGTCGTCTACAACCATCATAATAGTTTCTATTAGCAACAACCTTAACTAGATCCTCCACCCCCTCCCTCGCCAGGTTGTTTGCCTCTGAACTCATTTGGTGGGCTGAAACCAGGGTAATAGATCTTGCGTTAGTATAGTTACGAACACGTCTAACCAATAAGCGGATATCATCTCCTGCAACTGTTGCTTGAATTCCACTTTTGTTAATTAGGTTTAGATAGTCAACCCAAAGTCCTGCAATCTCATATCCTTCTGCTTGAAGTTCATCCAGTCTTCCCAACAAGTCATAAACGTTAAAATCACTTGGATCAAAGTGATCAATCTTAACTTCCCATCCTTTACTTCTTAGATGAGTCGCAACATACTGACTTGCTTCTTCAATACTAACATCACTTGGATTAATAACCCGATCTTCTATATTCTCACGAATATATTGATACATCCAAATCAAGTTTTCTGCAAGACTATTCTCAAGCGTAATAAAATAAAGAAGTGGTCGTTTGGCTTGATCTTTTAAGAAAGGTTCATTAAACAAACAAGCATGAACAAAGGTACTCATCAACCAACCTGATTTAAAGTTATGTTGAAGACCCGATGCTAGATAAAACTCGCCTCTCCTAAATCCTCCTGCTGGAGTTAACTGTCTGTTAAATGCTTGCCATCCTGTTCTGATGCTTCCTTCTGTACTCAAACGCTGTTTTGCTTGAGTCATCTGTTCTTGCACAGAAGCGATATCATCTAAGTCTACACTGCCAACCATGGCAGGGTGTTTGGAAGTAGCCCTTGCTTTAACGTATGGTTCTAACTCATCTCCCATTTGTTTCATTAAAGTAGAAACGCTTCCTTGTCCTTTCTTAAAGAAAACCTTATGACTATAATCTTTAAGAATACTTTCAATCTTCTGCTCATTCAAATATTCATTAAGAAGATTACGAATACTTTGAATGGTTTTAACAACATCTTTAACATCTTGAAATTCTTGATTAACAATCATTTCATACGCATCAAAAAGATACGTATCTTCTTTACAGACAACTTTAAGATTCTGACTAATTTCAATCTTTGATGGGAAGTTATTTACATCTTTCTCTATAAGCCACAATAAACTACTTCTTAGATCAAGAAAGGTTTGTCTACCACTATCATGATCGATAATATTTTCTGGAATAGGAATAAGTTCTAAAACCTTTCCTATCAAATCAACAGAAGGTGAAACACTAACATCATCCCTTTGTTCCAATGTTAGTAGAGTAATACATTTAATCAACAGGTTCTTTGGAGATAGCATTTAAGAACTACCTTAATATGAGTAATTATAATCTGGATAAATTAATTAACACAATATGTTACTCCTCGGTTCTTTTTGTAATACAGTATTGTATAGATTAATTACCCTATATCCAACCTTAACGGATGTAACTATATGAACCGTTTTCGCATCATCCCTAAAGAGGTACATGATGCAATGGTTGCTTTGAGAATTGAATATAGTATCTTCTCTAACCCATATGAGATGATTAAAGTTCTTTCTACAAGCGATCTTGCATTAATCCAATTGGCTTATGATAATGTAACATCCAATTTCTTTCCGGTAGTTCAAGTGGGAAGTCTTGAAGACTCCCCTATTACTATGCTTAAGAAAGAGATCAATGATGATTCTGATCATGTTCTTTATGATGTATATAGAGAGCTTACTGGTCTTGTAGACGGACTTCGTTTTAAGCAGGATAACAATAGTGTGGATGTTTATACCCTATATCCTGTGAACGGTGATTTCTGGGTCGTGTTGCAACAGAGGTTGCACAACGTAGAAGGCGATCTAGACAAAAGAAAGCTCAAAGAGAATGAACAATTCTTTGATGAGTTGATTTCTATAGCTCTACGCACACAATCTTTTGAAGAAGTATTTAAATCAAGCCTCTTTACTAGTTATCTTAAAGCTATTTAAAGATGTTAACTTTGCAACCTCAATAGGAAATAAAAGAAGATGAGTAAACTTAAAACTGCTCTTGCTGCACGCCTGGGCGCACACAGTCAAGTATTTAACGCTACTGCGTTTGTAAACGATCTGGCTGCTACTGCCAAACAAGCCGACAGTCTGGTTCAGGCTGGTGGTTTCGAAAGCTATGAAGTAGCCGTCTCTGCCGATCACCTGTCCTCTTTCGTTGAGCTGGCTGGTCAGTTCAAAGATAAACTGGACGAAATGGGTTTCGAAGATTACCTGTCTGCCAAACTGGACAATAGTGGTATTGCTGACGCTGGCATGAAAGCCCGTGTTAGTAACAACGTTATCATGTCTGCTACTATGGCTGCTGCCGCTGCTCGTAACGAACAAGGCTACCGTATGGGTCTGCGTTCGCTGTCGGCTGTTCCGGCTTCTAACGAAAACACCATCGTTTACAATCCCGTTATGGCTGGCCCACATGGTACCGTTTCCACTGTACCGGCTGGTGGTTTCGAAAACTATAACGAAAAGTCTCAGCGCGACTTCCGTGTTGTTTCCATCGGTTATCAGCTGGAAGCTGCTAAACAGGATCACTTCTCTGAAACCATCTATCCGACCACTGTCGTAGATGCTCAAGAAGGTGGTGTTGTTCAGAACGTTACTATTCCGAAGATTATCAAGAACTCTGTTCACAAGGTCTCCGGTGCTGTTTTCAACACTGAAGAAGTTAACATTGTTGAAGCCTATCGCGACCACACCGTACTGAACAACGATGTTACCTCCATCTATCCGATCGTTGATCCGGATGGTGAGAACGCTGACATCTTCGTTGATGACGCCGATGTTGGTCCGATGAACATTGTTGTTCCTCCGGGCGAAACTCTGACCACTAAACCTCTGGTATTTGGTCGGGAAATTGATCTGATTGGTAACTCCAACCGTAACCAACTGATTGGTGCTCAGCTGTTGGGTATCGACGATACTCTGGACAGCGCAATGCACCTGAAGAACGTTTACGTTCGTCTGGGTGAGACTGGTGCAGAACAGGTTGTTAAGTTTAATACTCAGCGTCTGCCTACTTCTGTATTTACTCCGGCACTGACTCAAGATAGCCGTGACGCTAACCTGAACTTCCGTACCACTCACCTGATCCTGAACAAGGACAGCAAAACCGTAACTGGTACTGCTCAGGCAGCTCTGACTGAAATCGCTAACCGCGAATGGACTGTTCACCTGGCCATCCGTGTTAACGGTACTTACAGCCTGTCTCTGGGTAATGGTAGTCTGGACGCTACTGGTCTGGAAGTTAAAGCAGTTTACAGCAATGACGGTGCTAGCCTGGACCTGACCACTGGTGATGTCGCTGACATGATCGACCTGCTGGGTGATCTGGTTGCTGTTGGTTACGACCTGGACGTTCGCTTCACTAACACTAACCGTCGTGAGCGCGGCGACCTGATCCAAACTCGTACCATTCAGTTCCGGTATCCGATCCCAATGCACTCCCCGATTACTCTGCCGCTGTCCACCATGGACGTTGGTGGTCCGGGTGAAGTTGTTAAGGTTCTGTCGGTTGCTACCAACATCCGTAACAGCAACAACGCTGTAACCCGTATGTTGAACTACCTGTCCACTCTGCGTGCAGTTCTGGAAGGTAACTGGCACAAACCGGAAACCAACCGCATCGAAGGTGCTCTGGGTTCCTTCATTCGTCCGCAGTATCGTCACGTCATGCTGGACCTGCAAACCAAAATCGACACCATTCGTTCGAAAGACCGTTGGGATGACGTTTGCTCCACCATCATGAATACCATTCGTTCGGTTCTGTTCGAAATGTATCGTGACAGTAACATTGAAGCAGCCTTCCAGACTGTTTCCGGTAACAACGATGAGAAGCCGAAGTTCATTCTGGCAACAGACGTTGAACTGGCTAACTATCTGATGACCCGTGGTGACAACCGTACTCTGGGTGCTTACCTGAAGTACGACGTGGTTGCTACCAAAGACGAACGTTTCGACGGTAAGATTGTTGTACTGCCTACCGCTGAGCGTGCTGTCGAAGGTTCTATCCTGAACTGGGGTCAGTTCCACTACGTACCGACCATCATCGCTGACCTGAACATCAGTCGCTTCGGTAGTGTATCTCGTGAGATCGCTGCTGTACCGTTCAACCTGCACGTCAACAACATTCCGTTCGCTCTGGAAATTGACGTATCCGGTCTGAAAGAAGTTATGGGTGAGTCTCTGTACAACCAACTGCCTGGCTTCAATACTCCGTAAGGATTGTTGAGATATAGGTCAGTAAGATGAACCCCTCCCTTCGGGGAGGGGTTTATTTTGTTAATACATCATTTTAGGATAGAACCAATATGAACAAACTGAAGACATTTGTTGAAAGGACAAAAGAAGATGACTATGAGGGATTTATTGAAAATACAGGTTGTGAGGAATGGATTGATCTTCCTTCGTTTGATGCAACAGAGGTAAGAACAGGTATTCGAGTTCACGAAGGATTGTCTGTTGTAAAAGAGATGGTTGAGAAGTGTCAAGACAATGCAGGGTTTGAAGGATATAATACAGCGTTTGGCACTATGCTTCATGCTGTAGGACTGCCGCTGCCAGAACAAAGCGGTTTTGAATCCCATGAAGATATTGAAGACAAACGTAAAGCTCTTACCGAATCTATTGATAAATATAGTAATAGATTAGTAGAGGGTATTAACTACACAGTAGAAGATTACTCTGATACATTTAGAACCAATCTTCCAGAAGTACTTAGTAAGATTAAATCTACTTCTAAAAACATTGAAACTACTGTAGATGAAGTAGGCGATAAGTTCAAAAGAAAACCAAAACTTAATATTGCACGTATTTGGCAGATGCTTCACGTTAAGAGTAAACTCCCCATTAGTCTACAAAGACAAAGCGGAGAAGAATATGAAAACATTAAACAGATCATTGAAATATTAAATAAAGCCGCTGACAAAGTAAATGGAACCGACGATGAAGTGTTGGGTAGGTCAAGTCAGTTCAAGTTAATGTTTAATACTACAGTAAGTATTGATGAGGATGGTGTTAACTTCACTCAGATTAAAGCGCCTGATGTTAAATCAGTTAAGACTGGTAAAGATATAGCCAGAGGCGCAGCGTGGGGATGGCTAGCCGGACTTTTCATACCTCTTCCTTTTACAACCTTAATTGGAGGTGTAATAGGAGCTAGTAAAGCCGAAGCTACCGGCAGTACTGCTGAAATTAGAAAAGGTAAAGATGATCTAAAAGGTTTTGTTAAAGATATTACTGATATGAAAGAGTTCGTATCTAAAATCGAAGCCGTCGCAGATAAACTGTCTAAAAATATTGAGAAGGCAGAAGATAGTAATAAGGCTAAGAAACAAGCAGTTGTAGTAATGGAAGGATTGGGTCGGGTCGCTAATCATATTCTCGAACTGACCTATGGAGCCGATAAACTTATTGACTCTATGGTAGAAGCATCTAAGTAAACAACATAAACCCCTCCACAATGGAGGGGTTTATTCCGTCTTTTTAGTTAAACTAATTTAAAAACTATATCATCTAAAGGAATGACAATAACCATGCCGTTATTAAATAAAATGTTAGGGTGACTAAAATGAATTATTCAACTGCTCTATCGGAAGGATTCTTCAATTCAGTAATTGATAAACTATGCGATCTCATTTACTTCAGAAAGATTAAGACCAAATCTTTTGATGCAATGAAGTATTCTAGGGAAAACTTTAGTGTAACTAAAACCGAAGATAAAATAGAATACATCACTGACTGCAAACATAATGTTTCAGGAAGACAACTTGCAACCTATTTTAAGGATAAGATCGATGAAGATCATTTTGAAGAAGTGGTTAAACAATGGAATGAGCCTGGGGTGTTTAAGTACACACTTATCTACGTAAAAGACGATCAGACATTAGGAGACCCATCCCATGTCATTTCAAAGACCGAAGCTGAAAAAGAGCTTAGTAAAAAATATAAAGTTAGAGGAAACATCCGAACAAAACAAAGAAAATGAGTCGGCAGCAGATCCTGAGACAATCATAGCCACTGAAGTGATTGAATCTAAGATTGAAGACAATGTCAAGGATGATATTGGGTCGACTCATGATGTTAAGGATAACCGAGAAACCGAAGTAGTAGAAAGTGAAGAAGTTTCTATTGAAGTAAATGATGTTCCTGAAGTTAGAAGTCAAGAACCTCCTTATGAAGGATCAGTTCTTACTATAACAAACGAGGATGGAAACAAAATCGTCTTCCGGGTGGGGAGGCGTAAAAAACGAAAATAGAATTTTAAGGTTGCTGCCACATGAATGCGGGAAAGGGTACTTTCGGGAAACTGGTTGACGGAAAGGTGTTTGAGTATCTTCTTCAGAACACAGTGAACACAGTCAATGTTAATGTGACTTATTATAACCTGATGCGCAGACCAATTGGTTATAAGGATTATTTTGGAATCTGTGCATCAGTTGACTGTGATATGAATTATAGTGGACCAGAAGAGATTCTAGTTCGTGTAAAACATACCTTTAATAGAAATGCACTCATTGATGATTTAGAATTAAGAAAGTATCTGGACAACACCGAAAAAGCTAAAGTTGCAGGGGATATATTAAATCAGATTGGACAAATTAAAATGTCCATGAATAATTATCATCTTGCAAATGAGGTAACTTATTTCATCAAATATACTAAAGCACAGATAGATGCAGCAGGTGGTTGTATCTATCTGAATGAATTTGACATTATGCTTGGTTACTTTGATGTGGTAAGGGATACCCCACATGAACGTTCAGCTAAAAACATTGTAAAAGGACTAGAACAATCCTTGGATAGCAGGGCTTGTTTTAGTCTTGGTTTTATGCTGGTTGACAATCATCACCAGGTCGGATGTCTGTGGCTTAATACAGGGGTTGATCATAAAGATGAACACGGTCATAACTGCAATATACATCGAGTAGATGCAATCCAGAGTAACGATCTTGAATCAGGCGTGTATTATACATATACAGTCCCACAAGGAAAAGAAAAAATACCCAAGACTATATATGCTACGTTAGAAGATGCAGAGAGAGTGTTTGGACTATATGGAAACCGAATTGAGGCAGCAACCTTAGGGAGTCCAACTAAACGCAACGAAATGAATCTTCAAGAACTAAAGGATGAGATTGCACGTAAGAATTTAGAATTGGCCATGCATAAGCAAAGAGTTGAAGAAGATCAAAGATTACACAATCAACGAGAAGCTGAGCTTAAACATGAATGGGATAAACTTGCAACAGCTCGTGAAAGAGCGCAGGAAGAAGAGGCTCGTGCTAGGGCACAGGAGCAACAAAGGCGTAAAGAAACAGGCGAGTGGAACAAAACAGTTGTTGAGTCAGTAAAACAACTCGGCGCAATGGCAACTGTGATTCTGTCGATTGTTGCTCTTGTAGTAAAGATTAAAGCCTAATATTGTTACTAAACGGGGGAGTGTGTAATTGTGACGATTAGTCAGCGGTCAATGGACCCATCTCTATTTAACGTTATACGAAGTAACACAAAAGAATTCAATAGTAAGCTGGTAAACGGTCTTGCCATGGAACATCTTGATCCCGATGAAACAATGGCGTATATTGACCGATTGATTATCATCAACTCAAGTACTTTCCCAGATGGTTTTGTTTATGAGGGAAGCGAAAGAGTATCTCCTCAGAAACAATTTGAAGAAGTAACACGTGAGTATAATAGTCGTAGAAATGCGAACGTGGCTAAGAACACATTGTACATGATTAAACTACAATTCTCCTTTAATGGAGTTATGTTGTTTCCTCGTTATGTACTATTGCCTTATGTCGTTGATGGCGGTCTCTGTTTCTTGAATGGAGCATGTTATTCAGTATCGCCTGTGTTGGCTGATGTGGGGTATAGTGTTCTTAAAGGATCGATCTTTATTCCATTTAGGAAAACAAAACATACATTCAATAAACAAGATTACCATTTCTTTGCAAATGGAAAATTGGAAATCACATATGTGATCTGGTGTATGTTCCATAACGAGATGAGAAATCGTAAGAAGAGTGACATTGCAGGACGAAGAGAGATTCAATCGTGCCTTGCACATTACTTCTTCTGTCGATATGGCGTCTCAGGAACCTTTAAACAATGGGGTGGCGCTGATGTTAAATTCGATTGGCTTTCTACAGTCGATCGGAAACTATACCCACCTGAGCAATATACGGTATTTCATTCAGCTCATCTTCATGGAAAACATCCAACGGGGAATCTATGTGTTATTATAAGAAATGATCAACTAACAAGCTTTGTGATGCAGCTTGTTGGTGGTTTCTTTTATGTCGTCGATACATTCCCAGATCGGTTTAAAGAACTGGAATGGATTGAGATCGAAGATACGTGGACATCCTTACTTGGTCGTCTAATCTATGGTGATTATGAAAACCATGGTAAGGTTCTTGAAAACGTAGATGCCCATCTAAACGGAAGCTTCGACAAGACATTAGATGAGATCACTAAAGAAGATCTTAAGCGTCAAGGCGTTAAAGCCGATGATATTTGGGAACTGCTTTATGTTATCATGACTGACTTGTTTGTACACTTCTATAAGAGTACAGGCGAAGAAGCATCCATGTATAACAAACGTCTTATGATCTTACGTTACGTCATGGAAGAACTTAACATGGCGATATCTCTTCTTGGGTATGGCTTCCAAGGTAAACGAGATAAGCAATGGACTGAAGCCGATCTTAATGATGCACTTAAAAGGGCATTTAAGCCCAATACATGTATCAAGAAGATAACTAAAGAACATGGGGAGTTTTCTACAGTAAGTTATCCAGGGGATAATAAGGCACTGCGTATCACGTCTATGCTTGTACCACAAGACAGGGCAAAGACAAACAGGGGACACAGCAAAGGACTCATGACGGATTCGTCAAGACTTCTTGATGCTAGTATCGCAGAAGTGGGTCAATTCGGTAACCAACCTAAAACCAATCCAGATGGTAGAGCCCGTGCTAGCTATTATCTAGAATTGGAAGCAGATGGTACTGTCAAAAGAAAAGATCATCTAAGAGATCTAATTGATTCCACACAAGATCAATTTTAACACAAAACGCAAAAGGAAATACGAATGAATCTTCCATTCTCTACCAATTCTTGGGATACCAGTACTCTATCGCAAAACCCAAGAGGCGAAGCACGGCAGTGGCCTCAAGTTAATATCCCACAAGGTTTGGATATGGGATTTGTTAACGCAGTGGCATGTGAATTAAGAACTGTTTATCAAGCAGGTTTGAATAAAGGTCCATTGCAGATCTTTGTTTATAACCAGATGAGCCAACATGGTTTCATGAACCAAGCATTTCAAGGCGCATTGCAGATTGCAGTTAATTTTGCATTCTATCTGCTGACTCGTCAGCAAATGCAGGCACAAGGGGCTATTCAGAAGTCAGCTGAAAAGACTTATCGTGGAACCATGGCAATTGCAGCAGGACAGTATCCTACATTACCACAGATGCTTCCACCTCAAGTGGTTCAGGACCTGCAGCAAGCAGGACAAGAGTTTACAAATATCATTCAAGATACCAATAATCTCTTGAATGGCATGACTCAATATAACCACATGCCTCAACAACAGCAACCACAGTATGGCTATTCAGTAGCACACCAGCCGCAATATAACCAAGCACCTACCAACTATGCAGTAGGCAATATCAACGCACCGACTCCCAGTGTTAATACAGGGGGCGTTAGTGGCTCGTCTAATAGTGGACGGTACATGGGTGCTGTTGAAAGCTTTGACGCAGGCACAGGAGCGATTACAGTGCAGAATAATAACAATCAGCCAGTAGTGCAGCAGACCCAACAATTGGTGACAACAGAACAGTCAGTGTTGCTTCCTCCTCCTGAGGATATCCTGTTGGCTCCCGATATGTCTAATCAGGAAAGACGCTGGGACAATCCTACTGTAAACGTACAGGGGATTGTTGCAAAACCTGCACATCAAGCAAAAGACTGGAAGGTTAGTCGTCGGGAAGTAGAACCCTATTCGATTAACTATAGACGCAAAACACATGTTTTGTTCTTACTTCAATATCCCGATGGTAAAGTTTACCAGAAGTTGGTTCAGAAGGTTGAATCCATGGATTATCTCGATCACGAAATTGATGATGAATTGAAACGGACCTATGGTCCTGATCAGGGAATGGCGGTAAGTACTTTCTTTGATAAGTACAGAAGTGACCCAGATGAAGTTGTTACTCAGTCTGAATACAAAGATGAACATCTTAAGAAAGGAAGTATGACTCCTATCTTTAAGATCGAAGATGTTCAAGTTGCTACAACAATGTTTGAAGCAGAACTTGAGGCAGAGGCAATTGTAGTAGATGCATTGGAGCTTCGTCCTGAAGATAAGATCCCTGCTTTTTATTACAACTATTGTCAGATTTTCCCGATCAGTCAGCGTATTGAAGTACTGGACTTGATCGAAGATCTTAACAAACATGTTGATAATCCACTTTATCTTAAAGATCGTTTGGAGAAAGCATTGGTTCAAGGCCAGATCGATATGCGCCATTATCGACTGATCAATCATAGACTGACTCAAGCAACCAGACGGCTACTTGAAGTGAATCTGAGTTATCGTGTATTGCCTGGTAACTTTGTAAACGATATCGTTGAGGTTATGAATATCCTCAAGAATCGTGTTCCTGAAATTCACAGAGCTTTTAATGAGAGTTTCGGTAAAGCGATTAAACCAAGCATCACTTTGAGTGAAATGGATGATGTGAAGTGTTTTGCAAATAACTTCACCATTCTTTCTACTTGGTTTGATTATGCAGAGATTGAGAACCTGAATCTAGAAGAAGGACCGACTCTTCTTTTGGAAAGTATGACTCCGTATCTGTATAAGATCGCAAGAAAGCTTCTGAAACAACAGATGACTAATTGTTTCCAATGCAAGATGATCACCAAAGATGGAGTTGTTCTTTCCGTCGATGAAGGATATCTTGAGGAAGATGCAATTCTCATTACCAAAGATAAACAGCAGTTTATTTAAATAATGACATAAACCCTCTCCAATAATTGGAGAGGGTTTATTATGTTAAGGAAACGAATATGTTAAATATGTCTATTAAGCAAGTTGAACGTTTCATCCCGAATCCTAATCTGACTGATTATAATCTCCCTAATGTTAAAATCAGTACGAGTAAGTTCAAATCAAAAGTAAATCAATTGAAAAAAGAAGGTCTTGCTAATATTACCGATCCGGATATTGGTGAAGCAGGATCAATGATTATTGATAGTAATGATTCATTAGGTGGATCGGATGATTTTAAATGCTTCCGATTTGCAGGACTTATCCAGGAAGAACTTCGTTTTGCAATTAACTCCAATGAAGTCGAGAAACTTGGATATAAGGATTTGGGAGAATACTTCCAGAAAGAATGTCGGGGGATGATTGTTAAGTTAAGTCATCTTCTTTATGATGAACAAGGATGTGTTAATCTTGATCACTATAAACATTTTGAAAGAGGTTTCCCTAATGACGAAGGAACACGATGTTTCACTTGGTTTGAAAAACATTCCAATGGTGAAACAATCCAAGTGAAAGTAGATGGGTACATCGTTCCAATTGAATGACGTAATAAACCCCTCCCATATTGGGAGGGGTTTATTGTCTTTTTTTTTATTCAACCAATTCCAACAAAGGTCGCCAACCCCGAGCGGAAGAAGCATTAGAAGAAGTGTTCGGAACGACCCCACTAACCCCATTGTACCCACGAAGCGACCGAAAACCTGTATTCAATGAATGGGTTTCTTGACACCATGTGTAGCTGCCGCTGCCTCCGGAACTAAGGAGAATAAGATCATCGGTTTGATTGTAGCTAGCCCAGGCTCCCGGCTGGGGTCCGTTTGGGTTAAATACGTCATAAGTAGCGTTCCCCGTAGGAGCACAGATAGGATACATTAAACGGTTCCATTCGGAACCCCATGTGGGTTCGGTATCATAACCCACAGTTGCATCCATTGGATCGGTAAGACCGGATTTAATCAATCTACAGATGTATTGATTTGATCCAATGGTTATTTCCTTACCGTAAACAATGCCTGCGGCATTAAGTTGGTTCCAAGATAAAGAACGGCGGAATGGCTTCTTAGCGATGAATTTGGTTTTGTTATCAATTGGATCTACAAAATGAAGCCAGGGTTCGTATGTGTTGATAGCGGTCCCTGCCGTTAAACTGACTAACGCTGCAAGTTCAATCCCGTTAATAAAATCCCCAGTGCCCACCTCCCCTTTAAAGGGGATTTCATCTACTTCATGCCCCTCAAATGGGACAATTGCATAACCATAGTATCCAACACTGTCATTACGCGCTCTAATTTCAACTGTAGAAGCCGAATCACTAACAATGAATAGGTTGATGTCTGTTATCTCCATAGGGAGCTTGTAACGCCCTACAAGAGCTTCTAGAACATCATGTGTTGTTTCATAATCAGATCCATTACCCGGAATAACAATTCCTTTTAGATAACGACTAAGATTAAATCTATTCCATCTTATTTGAACTTCATCTAAACTGAATCTAGGATTGGGATTTGTTTGACTAACTGGCTTTCCTCTTAACATCCCTCTAGTATTAAATGCTCCATCGGGTGTTATCTGAGGGTCAACGATTTCTGCATTATCCCTTGTTAATGGATATTCAATATTTGGATTGAGTTGATGAATCCTTAAAAATAGTCTTTCCAGTGGATATGTTAAATCGGGATTCATGTAACCCTACCTTCTAGTTATAATGTAAAAGAATCTGTCCTGAAATATTAGAACAGAATTGTTCATTGAGTTGTAGAACAAGAACATTGCGTATGTCACGTCTTGCAGTGCGATATCCATTTACTGGTCCATTATAAACACATACGTGAGATGCATCACCTTGATTAAGTTCACTACAGATATTGTAAGGGTTTAATGTACCTTCACATATCCAGTGTTTCTGTGTTATATCTGTAAGAATAGCGGCTAATCTTAAACTGGTTGTTCCACTGCTCCACTCCTTAACACCTCTTAATTCATTATTAAAACGAGTGAAGTTAAAAGGCGTTGTATTGAAGATACCAAAAATAGTATCTTCAACGTCAGTGGGATATTGAAGAGTCTCTGTTAGATTAAGATAAGTAAGATGAGTACTTAAATCAATAAGATCCCATCCCCCATTAATAACTACTTCTCCAACCCATCTTAAACTATATGGATTGGCTTTAAGAACATAATGACTAAGATCGGCTAAAGTCTCAATCTCTTCATAGATAAAATCATTTCTATCAATAACGATACCCAGACCTTTAAAGATTGTATTTGCAACAATCCAGCTATTTGTAGGCGCAACTATCGTATTGATCTGAAGAGCACTTGGAAAGAAATCTTCAAGTCTCAGTCTTTGATAGGTAAAAGTATCTTGGGTTAATTCAGGTAGTGTACTATTTCTAAAAGCATCAATTTTAATGGTGGTATCAACACCTGTACCTGGAATCAATTCTTTTAGAATGGTTGTTTTACTATCTAGTCTTAAAAGAAACTTGGCGTTGATCATATCGATCAACGCCTGCCATGGAGTTTCTTTTAATAAATTTTCATCGCTAAAACGCCCTATTGGTCTTTCTTCAACCAATTCCAATACTGGTCGCCATCCGCGATGAATAAGAGAGTTGCCTGCGTCTACAAATCCTGCACGTAAAACGCCATAATGTCCTCGTCCTGATTTGGTATTGAGATTCTCCAATCGAGACTCTTGTGTCCACGTTCTGTATCCATAACCAGCACTATCATTTATTCCAAGTTCGGTCTCAGTATAATTACCCCATTGTCCAAAAAGAATTCCTTCATTGCTATATGGGTAACTGGGAAGATGATCTTGTCTGGATGGGTTAGGGATCAATGGATAGAATATTCGATTCCATTCGGAACCATATGTCCATTCTAAATCGTAGCCTCCATGTTCGTTATCCAGAGAAGGGACTGATATGGGATCGGAACTCACGCCTTTAAGAAGTCTTATTCTATATTCTTTTCCATCAATATCGATTGTTCTATTGCCAAATACTAAATCAAGATCATTAAGATGATTCCAGCTAATCGAATGTCTAAACGGTTTCTTAGATACATACAGAGTTTTACCATCTAGAATAAATTTAAGCCAGGGTTCGTTGGAGTTTTGGGAAACTCCTTGAGTTAAATTAAAGTGAGATGCAAGAGTATTGCCGGTAATCAATTGATTTGAAGGAACTTCTCCTAGAAACATATTTTTATCTCACTCTCTTTATTGATTATAGTGTTCAAGATCATTCCCCGATATATTCGTAGTCAGAGTTGCTTCTACATCCCTAATAAATACATTATTGATATTGATAGGAATATGGAACTTACCGATATGTTTAACCTTATATTCAAGTGGTGTATTAACACAGATGCTTGCTTTAGCACTTGCACTAATTGATGGTAATGGAAATGCATTTTCATCATTTAGTACAATGGTAGCGTAAGCTTTAGCTTTTATATCCTGCACACTAATATTCTTAATTGGAACAGTAAGGTGAGGACTTCCTTTAACTTGAATGTTGTCAATTCGAATATCAGGCTGTTCAATAACAAGGAAATTGTTCATGTTAATATCACGAATATATTGAACTGTATAAGAACTCAATGTCTTCATGATACTTAACATTGCCGACTGAATATCAGATAGACTCAACTTAGGAGCAAGATTACTCCCTGTTGCTATATTAACACAATCCTCGAATAGAGTAAGATAGGCTCTTTCAGGCATGTCGCCAATCTTAAATCCTTTTTGCCTATCCCATCTATCAAATGTAAGATCTCTATCGGCTAGCTCTACCTTAATATCTTTAAAATGTCTATAGACTAAACTCTTACACATTCCTCTTTGCATAAAAGTAGGTCTTGTAGAATAAAGATCAACTAGTCTTAAAAATTGGTTGTGAAGTTGAACCATTGCCAAATAGAATCCCTCAGTGGATATGTGCTCCCCTACTGGAGTAATTCTATCTTGAATAGCTTCGATAAGATAATCAGGAACCCAACGATCGCTAACACATTCCTTTAGTTCTGCAAATGAGGGAAGTGTATCTCTAATAACCTCATAGGCGTGAACCCTTGGAATTTTATCCATCCCAAGATCATAGATCTTATTAACGCAGTAATAGGTCATGATTAGAGCGTCTTTAACGCTCATGTTCATGATCTCTCCTGTTAGAGGATGAGCGATCTGAACATAAGCTCTATAACGCTCGGTTCCTGCCATATAAACCCAATGCATCATAAGAACATGTTTAAATGGCCTTACTGAAGAATCGGTTCTATCAATGACTTCAGATTCCAATACCTTAGTAGCAAGACTGCTGTATTTATCACTCCTGACAATATCAGGAATCTCAACTACTGCAACATCTTCGATGGCTTGGTTGTCGCGAGCAAGCGGTCTTTCTTTCTCAAGAATAACGCCAACGCTTTTACGATTATCCCGTCCTTCGTTATACCCCATGTTAATTGAATCTTTAACCATTTCAACTTCGGGATAAATAGATTCAGGTAGGTTCTCAATGTTCTGTTTGAGTTTATACCAATCAAGAGGCAGACCACGTTTGGTTAATATATTCTCAACTAACGTTAAGAAGGTTTCATCCTTTCCTGCATTTCTCTGCAGATAACGAATATTTCTATATAAAAAGAGCTGTTGTTCTTGAGTGAGGTATTTTATGTACTTATCAAGCCCACCATTAGACGCAAGATACTGTCTAATATGAAAACTATGTGCGTTAATGGTTTTAGCGTTTCTTAATCTTAAGTTAAAGATAACTCTAGGTATATATAGATAGAGAACACCAATAAAAGAAGCCAAATACAAATCATCGATTTTAGCATAATTGGGATTGTACCATTTATTAAAGTACGCGTCTAACCAATGTTGTAGGTTCGGGATTACGTTAAGTTCTGTAGATTCAATCAACTTATCGTTATAGTAGAGAATAGATCCACTCTTGGCTTCAATGGCAAAAAGTTTATCGACGGGATACATTATACCAACGATGAGATTACTTTGGTTTGGATAACGATTAACAAGGTCGTTGAAGTATTTAGAACCCACCGAATACTCTCTTGCAGTTCCTCTATGTACTGCAAGGTTTTCTTTAGAGAAAACGATTTCTTCCTGTGTATCAACAGAACGAACCCACATGGTCTCATCAGTGTGATGATATTCCCCATATAGGTTCATGTAGTATTTCCATTCTTGAGGATTGGTTTCAACGACATTACCGTTGATTTTTAATTCTTCATTAATATGTTCTGCTAATCCATCAATCTTTATAACAAGTGTTCTGGCAAAAGCCATAATGCTTTCTAGATAAAGTTGATAATAAACATTATTCATTAGATACCCCAGTTAAAGAGGAAAGGTCTCCATGGCTAGAGACGATATTAGGTCAAGAAGAAATTACCCCAAATTGGGTACACGTAAGAAAAATCTAGAAGGTATTAAACACCTTACGGATAAATTTATAGCCGACTCTAGTCGTGGAAAAAATACTGAAGATTCTCTTCAGAATAAAATAATCGATATATCCAAAACGGCCATCGATCAATTAAGTAGGAAGATTGGTCAAGATAAAGCCGATGCAGAAAACATCTTTCAGATTCTTCCTGATATTGAATTAAACAGTGAGATATTGATTGCCTCAACTCTATCTCCTACGGATATGATTAATGAGGAACTAACTTTCTCAACAGAAGAATTTGAAAGCGAATTAGCAGGTCCTCTTCTTGAGGTTATGAAAGATTACTGGAAGAAGGAATATAGAATTGATGAGAAGCTAGAAGGAATGTTAGAGAACATTCACTTCAAGAAAGGATCTCATATCTTAGTTGTCATTCCTGAAACTCAAGTAGATCAAATTATTAACGCAGGTCGTAGTTTCTCTGCAGAGAATTATAATAGCCTAGCTGACAATATCTCTTTCGAGAACTATAAAGGATTTATCAGTAAGAACCCGACTGTCGGTTCGATTAGTGGAACTAATATTCTTCTTAATACGCCTGCTCTAAAAGGAAATCAGAATAAACCCTTTAATAGCGGTATTAAAGTAACGGATAATTTTGACGTACTTAAGAAGTCTAAGATTAAGACGAAAGCTAGAGAACTTAAGATTGCATCGTTGACCGATAATAAATACAGCGTTGAAGATTTTAAAACAGCAACACGGTTAACAGACAAAGATATTGAGAAAATTATTAATGGAAAACGAAGTGAGAAGGTTCCATCTCATGTTGTTATTCCGTCTGATTTCATGGAAGTAGAAGAAACACAACATCCCTTGGTTCTTACACTTCCTCCAGAATCTGTTATTCCCGTTATTGCAAAAGGCGATCCTGAAAACAAACTGGGTATTTTCCTTATTGTTGATAAGAACGGAAGACCAGTCGAATTTGATTCAGAAACCGATTATTACACTCAGCTTAAAAATGGATGGGGTAATAACAATACTTCAACTGGACAAGATAGTTCCTCTGAATTAATTAGACGAACTCGCGAAGCTATTAATGGCTTACCCGATATCAATGAAGATCGCTTTGATTCCATCTTTAATTCTTATGCAACCATTATTGAGAATGATCTCTTTAATAGATTGAGAAATGGTCTATATGGTGAAGATGTTGAAATTAAAAATATTCCTGAATTCTATTCCATTATGCTTTATCGTGCATGGAAAGAACAGGAAACCAATATTGTATTCATTCCGGCCGAATATGTTACTTACATGGCGTTTAAGGTAGACAAACGAGGCATTGGCATTGCTTTACCTAACAAGAGTAAAGCCATTAGTGCCTTTAGAAGTACATTGATGTTTGCCGATGTCATGAGTGGAGTTCGTAATGCTATTGGCCGTAAGAAAGTAACCATCAGAGGCGATGCAGACGATCCTGACTTTGTTAAAACAGTAAGTGATACTCAGGGATTGGTTATTGAAGGACAGCGTCGTGGTTTGCCTGTAGTGTCTCCTGATCCTGGTCAGACAATGGACTATCTGGCAAGAGCCGGCATTGACTTTAACGTAGAAGCAGAAGGCGATAATCATCCTACTACCAACATTAGTTTTGATGATTATAATACTCAGGTTTCTGCTGGCAATGAAGAGCTTCAAGAAAGACTTCGTAGAATGCAAAGTTCTAGTATGGGAATGATGCCTGAATGGACTGATCCAAATAGTACTCCCGAATTTGCTGTAAGTGTTATCAATAATAACCTACTGATGGCAAGACGGATTCTTAAAGATCAGGTTAAATTCTGCCGTTTCCTTGCCCGCTTTATGAAGATCTTTACGCGGTTCTCTGGAAAGCTTCGTGCAGAGCTTGAGGAAGTTGTTACTAAGAATGCGGGTATGAAAGGACCGGTTTATAAAGGGAAGAATGAGAAGGAAATTGTAAATGCCTTTATTAATTCCTTTACAGTAAAGCTTCCAAAGCCAGATACTCAACAACTTGAACAACAATCAAATGCATTTGATAATTACAACAATCTCTTGATCAGACGGATTGAATCCATTATTACCGATGAAATCTTTGATCCAGATGTTCTTCAAAGAGATCCAGGAATTATCGATAAAACCATCAAGATCATTACAGCCCATTTCCAAAGGGAATGGTTTGTTAAGAATGATGTACTTCCTGAAGTTAACGTTCTTACAGAGATGGATGGAAATAAACCTGTATTTGATATGTTTGATGTTCATCTTAACCTTATCAATAGTCTTGGAACATCAATTCATAACTTCGTTGATAAAGAAGAGAAACTTAAGGAGAAGTGGGCTAAGAAATATGGTCTTACCGAAGAGGATATGAATCCAGAGGATACCATTTCCGATAACGATAATGCTTTTGGAGATACTCCAGAAGAAGATATAGCAAATGAGGAAGAAGAAGATCTAGATCAATTCAGTCTTGATGAAGAACCCGAATCTGAAGAGGAAGAAATTCCTCAACTAGAGGAGGAAAAATCCGAGGAGATTCCTAAACTTGAAGAAGAACAGGAAGAAACCGAAGAGGAAGGAGAGTCTGAAGAAGATGAAGATAGTAAGAAGAAGAAGTAATTGATGGAATAAACCCCCTCCCGATTAGGGAGGGGTTTATGTTGTTAGTTATCCTGAACAGATTCACTACTTATCCATATATTTGAATATAAATCACTTACCATAAACATACCGTTGCCAAAATCTACGCCTCTGTAATGAGGTCGATTAATATAAAGATCATCAATCTTGGACCAAGTTAACCCAACGTCATGGCATATATGTACTTCACCCCAATCTCCAATTCTTAATAGAGAGTTATCGTTAACCAAAATTTTATTAAAAGAACCTGTAGTTGGTAGATATGTATATGTATTATCAAGTAAGTTAACTCTGATTGTTTGCGTTGCAGTGAAAATAAACCAATTGCCTAAAAAGAAAATACAACCATACACTAAACCAGAAACTATTTTACCCGACAGATAAACAATCTCACTTAAAATATCTTGATATGGATTATATAGGTTAATTTTAAGGAAATCGCCATCATTTTGTAATACCAGAGTATGGTCATAGGCGGGGGTTCCGATATATACAAATCTTTTAATTAAATTACTATTAGCCACAGTATCTTGCGTAATAAATGAAATATTGGGATTTATTCTATCTGCATACCCTTTAGATAAGGACATACCATATCGAGATAATGTTGAATTGTTAATACTCCTACCTATAATAAGGGAATTTATTTCAACAGGGACATCTAAAGTGTTAAATGCACAAATGGAGTCTGTTGCTGTAATATTTCCACTTCCTGCTGTAAAAATACTCCATGTTACCCCGTCTTTCGTAAGATAACTAGATGTGGATAGTGTCCGAGAAACAAAAAGTAGCGTAACTCCGGTAGTTACTAACTGAGGTCTGTATCCTCCCTGAGTATTCAGTTGTTCTGTAAAAAACGCAAACGGTGCCGTAAATGACTCATAGTTTTCACCATCATTTGTCCTGTAGTAAATAGATCCGGTTGTGGGCGCTATATAAAAAAACCCGTTAAAGAAAATAATCTGAGATACCTGCATGTTTGAGTTTATCTGACCCTTCAATTCCCAAATATAACCTGCAGGCATTGGAATATCAACTTTATCTACCCCAATAACCCCTCCCCCTGATTGTTCCCCGTTGTGAACTCGGATTGTGTTCACGCCATCTATTGTTACTGCCCCTTGGGGTAATACTAATAAATCATTCTGTTCTTTTGTTCCAACTGGGAATTTATGTAGCATGTTTTAATTCCTATGGCTTAAAATTCCCTCCCGATTAGGGAGGGGGTTTATGTTAGTACATATCGTGAATATTAAGATCAGGGTATGCTCGATTAGGACCCCAAATTATTCTAACTCCACCGGCATTTCCCGCTTGGGCAGTTATATTAGACGAAGAGGTATTTACACCACCTCCTACACCCAGACCACTGTCACTAATTTCACCGGTTGTCAGGATTATTCCCATATTTGGAGTGGAACTTCCATCTGTGGTTAACCTACCAGAGCTGCCTCCCTGAGCCGCATTTGTAGTATTCCCTTGCGTTCCGTTAGCACCATCCCCTCCAAAAATATCAATCCCATCTTTTTGCGAACTGCTTGATAATTCCAGTATTGAACTAGAATTGCGTCCAGAGGTACCCAGACTAGAATTTGAGCTGGTGACTGAACTCACCACATCAGCTACAGTGATCGTTATTTCTTGACCGGGAGTAACCGATATATTATTCTGCCAACGCACTTGACCCCCGGCACCACCTCGTCTATTATGACTATCAAGCCAGTACCCACGGGCGCCAGATCCGACCACCAAACAATTGATGGAATATATTCCTTCTGGAACCGTCCAAATATAGGTTCCAGGAACTAGCCAATCACGTTGTCCAACTGTACTGATAGTCGTTTCGATTAATTCCAACAATGGTCTCCAACCTGTTGCTTGAATTGAAGAATGCGGGGTAATCGTAGAACTATTCGTTACACCGACACTACCTCTATAAATTCTTGAACTCTTATGGAAATTCTGACATAAAGACCTAGCTCCTATACCCGGCATTAAACCTAGATCATTAGTTTGATCATACTGTGCCCAGGTTCCTAAGCCTGGAGAGGAGGGGTCTTGGATGTTATCATAATCTGGGTTCCCCGTAGGGGCACAAATAGGGTACAGCAACCGGTTCCATTCGGAACCCCATGTTCCTTCAGTGTCGTGACCGACAAGCCCGGTGAAGGGTTCAGTTTTTCCACCCTTAATTAGCCGACAGATATATTGATTATCCCCAATGGTTATTGTTTTTCCATACACGCAATCAACTGCGTTGATATCATCCCAACTGATGGAACGCCTATAGGGTTTCTTAGCAATATATTTAGTTTTATTATCAACAGGATCAACAAAGTGTAACCAAGGTTCGTTATCTGTATTATCGATTATAGTACCTGCGGTAAGTCCAACCAATGCCGCCAAATCAGTTCCGTTAATAAGATCCCCTACATGAACTTCCCCTTTAAAAGCTGGTGCTGGAGGTGGAACGGCCACTTCTAACTCAATCACCCCTCCCCCCGATTGTATTCCATTATGAATCCGAAGGGATTCATTGCCATCGATGCATATTGCCCCTTGGGGCAATATTAATAAATCATTCTGTTCTTTAGACCCAACTGGGAATTTATGTAGCATGTTTTAATTCCTATAAAGATTAAAACCCCTCTTCCGAAATCGGAAGAGGGGTTTATGTTGTTAGTTATCCTTACCACTTCTATTGGTTAGTTTCTGAATCAATGAAAGTTGTGCTTGAACTTGATTTCCAATCTGTTGTCCCATATGTCTTAACTGTTCTTTATTCATTTCAATGTAGTTAAGTTTGGTGGTTAGAATATATCCCTTATTCCCTTCCTCAACTGTAGTTGCACCTTTAAGACTTGTTAACTGCGAATTAACATTCTTATAGTTGGTATCAATCGTAGTCCATGTTGTATCTGAATTACGAATTGTATTTTCAAGAATACTAATTAGATTAGCAGTTAAACTAAGAAGTCTATTGGATGCGATATCAAAGTTTCTTTGTTTACCAACTTCACTTGATTTATCGGGACGTTCACTTTCAGGTGAGTGACTATGGAACTTACCAACATGACCATCTAAGGTAACTGAGGTTACTATAGTAAAAGCATCAGGATAAGCATCTGAAGTAACCCAAGCATCTTTCCTAGAGTTGGTTTTATCCTCTTCACTCTCAGGAGTATAGGGTTTAAATCGGATTCCTTTAGGAAGGTTGTCTTTAGTAAGTTCAATTAAGTCTTGATGATAATCAGAATCTCCTACCTTTAATCTATCAATTAAACCCAATCCATTTTTCAATTGATTAGAAAGATTCATTGCATCTGCAAGAGTATTATATTGCGTAAAGGTAGATGCATCTAACCCAATGAACTTCATAGAGGCATTATCTGGTCTCTGATAGAGCCTGTAGTCCTCTACAGTCAACGAAGTGTTTGTTCCGGTAAGACTACCCCTTCTTTCTTTTAACGTCGTCTCAAACGCCTTTGCTTTGACTAGAAGGGTTCTTAGCTGAAGATTGAATCTTTCTTTAAATTTATTATAGGCTTCCATAAGTCTTTTAAATAGACTGGTAATCCAATCAACCAGCTTTCTAATTCTTTCTCTAATTCCTTCTTTCTTCTTTTCTTCGTTTTCTTCTTCAATTGAATAAACTGAATCTTGAAAGAATTCTTCTACCGAATATCTGTTATAAACTTCTTTAAGTTCTACTGTAGATATATTCCCCTGTAAACACTCTTCAGAAGAATAAATAAGATCTGATAATTCGTTTAGGGTCTCAATTGAATTTTCATGATGTTCAATTGAGAAACAATCCCCTAGTTCAACGGATTGACTTGATAACCAATTTGTAAGATTAGACATGGCTCATTCCTATTTATCAACTATAACATCTTGTTCTTCGATATTAAGGAATTTAAGAACAAGTCTACGCTTTCTACTAACCCATCTTTCACATGGGGGTTCTTTACCCCTATCTAAAGCTTCTTTTATTCTTTTATCTTCAGAGACAAATAAAAGACGAAGAGGATAATAACTAAAGTTTCCTTTATCGATATTAGATATTCTAACAAGAGTATTAGTTTCTATTTTATTTTGTTTTCGTAGAAAAGAATTCTTTAAAAGAATAATAATGTAATCTTTTATTATAGCAAGAACTTCAGGATCTTTGGGGGTATAATAAATTAGTCTTTCGTCAACAAACTCTTTAATGAATATTAATCCATCATTATCATGTTTGATTTCAACGCCATTTAAATACTCGATAAAAGAGTCCATTGATCAACTCCATAATTATTCAATAAGTTCTAATAAGGGTCGCCAACCTACTGCGTTTGATACATTGCCCGAATAACTTAAATACAAAACAGCAACACCTAGATTACCTCTATATACAGGAACAGTTCCTTGTCTTTCAGCTACCCAGCTGGAATAACCGTTTCCACCATTCGGAGTAAAACCAAGATCTGCTGATTGTACGAAACTGGCCCAAGCGCTTGGCGCGCCGGGAACACTAGAATATACATCATAAATAGCGCCGCCCGTAGGAGCTACGATGTTATACATCAAACGGTTCCATTCGGAACCCCAAGTAGCCTGGTGATCTACATAATCTTGACCTTGTATAAAGGTACCATTTGAAAATGATGACTCGGTTGACGTTTTTATCAAACGACATAAATAACGTTTTCCATCGATAATGACCTGCCTTCCAGAAACTAGAGATCTATTTTGCAACTGCTCCCAGCTTACGGCATATCTGAAAGGTTTTTTAGCTATGTATTTAGTTTTATTGTCTATTGGGTCTACGAAATGTAACCACCCCCCATTATTGTTAATACTAATACCATCGGTTAACCCAACTAAAGTTGCCAAATTATTTCCTGAAATAATTTCAGAGGATGTTTTTATTCCTCTAAAAGGCGATGGTCCTATGTATTCTAATAAAGGTCGCCAACCTCTACTAGAAGCAGTAGAAGAAGAAGCACTTGGAAAGAATCTACCAACCCCACTATTCCCACGGTATATTCGTTGAGTTGGACTAGATAAAACAGTTTCTTGGCACCAGTTATAAGATCCATTACCTCCGGTGCTTAGTAAGATTAGATCAGTACCCTGGTCATAATTAGCCCAGGCTCCTAAGCCTGGGGAAGAAGGATCTTGAATGTTATCCCAAGTAGCGTTCCCCGTAGGGGCACATATGGGGTACATTAATCGGTTCCATTCGGAACCCCATGTAGATTCTGGGTCAAATCCTGCAGTACCATCCATTGGATCAGCAGTGCCAGATTTAATTAAGCGACAGATATACTGATTTGATCCGATGGTTATTTCTTTACCATAGACGCAATCAACTGCGTTGATTTGATCCCATGATAAAGAGTGTCTAAATGGCTTCTTGGCTATGTATTTGGTTTTGTTGTCTACTGGGTCTACAAAGCGTAGCCAAGGTTGACTATTGTTAATTGGAGTCCCTGCAGTTAAACCAACAAGAGTTGCCAAGGCATTCCCCGTTATCAATTCGGAAGTTGGAACTTCACCCTTGAAATCTGGAATAAAGACCTTATCTAAACTGATAACCCCTCCTCCTGATTGTTCTCCGTTGTGAACTCGAAGGG
>WPCG01161896.1_pt1 | contig 47929 bp, 34 predicted proteins | sample 5403311 | NCBI WGS metagenome assembly WPCG01 (sample SAMN12869467, study PRJNA574797) | sludge metagenome | isolation source: wastewater treatment of Control | place: China:Beijing | collected 2019-05-17
TGCCGACAAGATGGTTCCCTACGATAAAACCCGTTTTTTCCATCTGGGCATGTTCGGCTCCAACGCCATCGCTAAAAAATTCAGGCAAGAGAAGCATCCCTACCTGTTTTATAGCATGGAGGGGATAGGACACGAAGTGGCCGAATACCCCATGGAGGAGTTCCTCCCCGAGATCGAACAGTTTATTCAAGACTGGGTGTTCGACCGCAAACGGCGGATGGTAGATATCCGTTACGAAGATATGGCGCGGGCATCGGACGATTCCCTCACTCCGGCGAATTATTACAACTGATATGCAGCGACACATCGAGAAATACCTCCTCCCCATCGCGATGATCCTGGGGATCGTGTTTCACCAGCCACTGGCAGTACTTTCTCCCGCTATCCCTTACTTGCTCTCCACGATGCTCTTCATCACCTATTGCCGCGTGAGCTGGAGTGATGTCCGTCTCACCCGATTCCATTATATTTTACTAACCATCCAATACGCGGGCAGCGCGTTGGTCTACTTGTCGCTGCGCCCGTTCAACGAGATCTTGGCACAGGCAGCGATGATCTGCGTGCTCACGGGCACTGCCACCTCGGCACCGGTCGTGACCGGCCTGCTGGGGGGAAGCATCCCGGTGACAGCCGCGTACACCATCATCAGCAACCTCTCCGTGGCTTTTATCGGACCGTTGTTCTTATCGTTGGTCGGCCGTTCCGGCGAAACCGTCTCTTTCGCCATCTCGTTTTGGCATATCTTCCGAAGCGTGATGCCCATCCTCATCGTGCCGTTCGTGCTGGCACTCCTGCTGCACAAGGTTTCACCCAAGGTACACCGAAAGATACAATCCGCGCAAATCGTCTCGTTTTATATCTGGGCAGTTGCCCTCACGGTGGTGATCGGTAATATTACCCGGTTCGTACGCCTAAGGGCAGATAGCAATTACGGGCTGGTAGCCCTTATTGCTATCGCGGCCCTCGTGATCTGCCTCTTGCAATTCTATTTCGGGAGACGTATCGGCAGGCGATTTGATCGCACCGTGGCGGGCGGTCAAAGCTTGGGACAGAAGAATACCGTACTCGCCATCTGGCTCACGCAAACCTACTTGAACCCGTTGGCCACGCTGGGTCCCGGAGCCTACGTGCTCTGGCAGAACTTGGTTAACTCGTGGCAAATATGGAAGAGTAAAAAATAGCGGCGTTTTATATAAATTTATGTATCTTTGGGGATTCAAGCGCTCAACGATTCCTCGTCACGGTGCGGAAACGGAGGCTCGAATTTAATAACATACTCACTTAATCTTTGCTGGATATGAAAGAAATATTGGCGACACTGCTATTGGCGGGACTGCTTTTACCCATGAGCTTGCACGCGCAGTTCGAAGAGGCAGGGGGTGAATTTTCCATCGACATGAACTTACGTCCCCGTTTTGAATACCGGAACGGGTATAACTACCCCCGTTTACACACGGATAACCCCTCGGCGTTCATCTCCAACCGTGCCCGGGTAGGGCTTAATTTCGATAACGGGTTTCTATCGGCTCGCGTGGCTGCTCAAGATATTTCGGTGTGGGGACAAAAACCGCAAAACGATAACGACGGCCGGTATTTTACCATGCACGAAGCATGGGCACAGATGAGCAAAAACGGCTATTTTGCCAAAATCGGGCGGCAGTCGCTCAGCTACGACGACGGGCGCATCCTGTCAGAATCAAGCTGGACTCCCACCGGTATCTGGCACGACGCGGTGAAACTGGGGTACGAGGACGTTCAAAACACGCTGCACCTGATCCTTGCTTACAACCAATCAAGGGTAATAACCAATCAAGGGACCTACTACGAAGCCATCGGCCAGCCCTATCAAAACATGCAAGCCGCGTGGTACCAGTACCGGGCTTCTTCCGGGTTCAGCGCGTCGGCCCTCTTTGTCAACCTCGGGTTTGAAGCGGGAGAACCGGAAGAACCGCACAAAGTGTACATGCAAACAGTGGGAACCAACATCGGCTTTAAAAACAGCACGTGGAATATCATGGGAACCGTCTATTATCAGGTGGGCAAGAACGTGAACGACCAAGAGGTAAGCGCGTACATGCTGGCACTGCGCGGAGGATATACCATCACCCCCGCTCTTTCACTCTATGGCGGTACGGAGTTCCACCCCGGACAAGATCCTGACTCGGAAAAAAAGACCTACATGGACCTGTTATATCGCTCCAATCACTCGTTCATGGGGTCAATGGACTACTTCAGCGGGAACGATCCCTATGGCGTATTTGATAAATACGTGGGACTAAAATGGAAGACGGGCGTGAAACTGGGAGTGGACGTAAGGTATCACCATTTTTCATCGGCTTACGACATTGACGTGGAGGGAAGCATGACGAAATCACTCGGTTCAGAAATCGATTTCACCTTCACTTACCCCATCCGCAGGAACATCATGCTGGAAGGGGGATACTCCTTTATGCTCGCCACGGACGCGATGCCCATTGCCAAGGGTCGCCCGGGCAATCCCGGCGCGTGGCAGGATTGGGCCTACGTGAGCCTCACCATCAACCCTACCCTTTTCAAAGGCCGGTTTTAATATTGGGAGACACGGTTTGTGATGTGGTGATGTGTCGATGTGACGATGTGATGATTTTAACGATTTCTCCTATAGGAAAGTATTCCTAAAATAGCGATCAAGATAAAGGCGATGGCGATGTATCTAAAGACAGCCGAGAGGCCATCGGTCTGACCGTACGAATGCATCCCGCTCAAGAAATAATTCACCCCCAAGAAGGTCATCAATACCGATGAGAAGGCAAGCACCGAAAGCAAATTGAATAGCCACGCGCTGCTCCATTTCTTCACCAAGTGGAGATGCGTCACGAGGGTATAGACCACCACGGTTATCAACGCCCATGTTTCCTTTGGATCCCATCCCCAGTAACGGCCCCAAGATTCATTCGCCCATATCGCGCCGAGGAAGGTTCCGGTTGTCATCAACGCGAGACCCACGAGCAAGGAAAGGTTGTTGATGATGCTCAGTTCCTTGATGCGGTAAGTGACGGGGAGATCGCCCTTGGTGAATGCCATCAGCGATAAGTTGGTAACCCCCAACAGGAAGCTGATCCCGAAAAAGCCGTATGCCGCCACGATCACCGCCACGTGAAACATGAGCCAAGGCGATTTTAACACCGGCACAAGGGTATTTATCTGCGGATCCATCCAGTTAAGGCCCGAGACAAACAGAATCACTCCCCCGAAAAGGGTAGCCAACGCGAGCGTGATGGTGCTTTTTTGCCCAAAGATCAGTCCCGCGAGCACCGTGGCCCAAGCAATATAGACCATGGTTTCGTAGGAGTTACTCCAGGGTGCGTGCCCCGCGACGTACCACCGCAATCCCATGCCCGTCATATGATAGAGGAATACCATCACGATCCCCGCGGTGAGTGCCAAGGACGTGTAGTGTAGCCACGGACGTTCATTAAGCAGCTGCATCATTACCACTACAAGGAGCAACCCTCCCAGCGCGAGATAGCCTACCCTGCTCCGTCCGAAAATATTCATGTTGTTATAACGGATCTCTGCCCGCAGTTTGGCCGGGTTAATAAGCGATGCTTTGTCATTTTTCAACTGGTACGCCTCGATCTGCTCCAACACCTCGTCCGGTTTACTCCAGTCGCCGCTTTGGATGGAACGCGTCACCTCCGACAGGTAGCCCGCGAACGTCCGGGAAATAAAGAGGGAGTCCGCTTCCTGAAAGTGGGCGAGATCATCACCGGGCGCGTACCATGTATGGGTAGGGTCGGCGGGATCCGGGAAAATACCGGGGAGCGTATGGCTGAATAGCTGGTACATTATATTCACTCGCTCATCGAGGTTAACCAGCTCTTTCTCCGCCGCGGTTCTTTCTCCCATCGGCTTGTGATGGATATCCTGCAAATGGGGCAACAGGCGATATTGTCCCTGTTCATCAAAAAGGGAGATATACGGCACGTATCCTTCCGGCAGGCTGTACCGTGCACGCACCTCTTCGTTGGAGACCGCGATAAGAGGCACCCTCGCCCACGTTTGAGGCATCGAGAAGAGGCCGAGCAGGAATTGATCGGCATTGAGGCCCTTGAATCGCGTTTCCTTATGTACTTTCCGCAGGATCTCGGAAGAGAAGGTATTCATTGGCATCATTCGCCCGCGGAATTGTACCGGAAGGGCACCGAAACGAGCAGCGTGCCCGGGAGGAACCGCGTTCTGCTCTATTGCTTCGGCCATCGCGTGATTGGATATCTCTTGCCCGTTAGATACCAACGGTAATATCGTGAGGACAAGGAAGGGCAGTACCTTACCGGCTTGCTCACGGGTCTCCTTGAGTCGTGTAATCAATTTGCGGAACCGGGAGTTCGGCATCACGAACATCATTACAAAACCGATCATCAGGAGCAGGTAGCCCGTGTAGGTGATCGCGCGCCCGGCCACGTCGCGGTTCACGGACAAGACCGTCCCCATCTCGTCCTGATCATACGAAGCTTGAAAGAACCGGTACCCTTTCAGGTCGAGCACGTTATTCATGAATACGCGTGCTTCCCGGACCTCCCCATCCACGTGTACCCGCAAATCACTTTCGTAGGAAGAGGGGCTTCGGGAACCGGGATAGCGATTCAAGGTAAACTCCACCAATTCGAGTTCGAAGGGCAACTTTTCCGTTCGGATACCTTTCGACGTATGCATGACCATTTCATTTACTTTCTCTCCTTCCCGGATACGCACTTGACCCTCCTTTCCAAACAAAAAAGTAGTCAGGGCACCCGCCATGATAATCACCAGCGCGAAGTGCACCACGAGAAGTGCCCATTTTCTCTGCCGGAACCAATTCCTCCGAAGCAGCAGCAAAAGAAAATTGAGCACCAACAGGAATTGAAGGAAAATGAACAGGGGAGAATAGTATACCAGCATTTTAGCCGCTTCGGTACTCATCTGTTTTTCCACGAGCGTGGCCAATGCCAAGCCCAGCGAGTAGATCAGCAACAGGACGATGGTTGCCCTGTACGACGAAAGGAATTTCAGCAACCTCTCCATGACGCGCCTATTTCACGAACCAATACTCCCCCCCGAACACTGTTATTCTCGATAAACATTATTCAGGCTTCCTCCCACTGCGCGCGGAGCAACTCCAACGCGGCCGGAACCACCACCTCGCGGTCGCCCTCGGCACCGCACTCGAAGCTCACGTACTTGTCATATCCCAGTTTCTTGAGTGCTTTAAAACCATCCACGTAGTTGTCAGCTTCGCCGTCTTCACCCGGCGTGATACGGCGTTTACGGCTTGCCATGTGCACGTGTTGCAGGTATTCACCCGCCGACATGAAGGCCCCGTAATCCGAAGTCTCTTCCCAAGTCATGTGCCAAAAGTCTCCCAAGCACGTTACACCCGGGTTGCCGATATCCCGGCAAATGGACGCCGCGTCGGCCACTTGGCGCAGGTAGAATGCCTCCCGGCGGTTAAGCGGCTCGAGGATGACGGTGGTACCATGCTGTTGCGCGAGGGTACCCATCTCGTCGAACTGCTCGCAGAGAAAATCGCGTGTTTCTTGGGTGTGGGGCATCACCGGCACCTGGCTGTTGAAAGCCGGCACGATGATAACGCCGGTCGACTCGAACTCGCCGGCCGCGATGATCAACTGCTCCATGGTGTCGCGACAGAGTTTCCTGACCTCCGGGTCAGTGGAAAGAATGAACCCGTCGAACCCCGCGCAGACCGCGCTCACCTTGATGTTTCGCCCCGCCAGGGCGTCCTTGAACTCCTGCTTCCGGGCGAGCAATGGCTTGCCGTGCGGTTCAAACCCCACGATACCATGCGCTTCCATGAAGTCGAACTTCTCGTTCAAGTCCGCTCCCGGGGCATTCCCTTCCTGAAAGGAGATATTCAGCTTCACGTCGTTGGAAGCCCGTTTGTCTTTATCGTTCGCCGAAGCAAACGACGAACACCCGCCGACGGCCACCGCGGCCGTGCCGGCGAGGGTTGTTTTAATGAATTTTCTTCGATCGAGTGTCATGATCTTACCATTTTATCTATTTACCACTTCCCGGGACCGGTACGGTGAAACCCGACATATCCATTTGTCCTATCTTCAGGTCAGCAGGTGTATAATCGAGCGCGGACGCCGTCATAGACTCCCAGGTTGTTTCCTGTCCCGTGTAAGCCGACTCGCGTCCCATGATGGCCGCCATATTCGAGACTCCTGTCTCCGATGCTTGCTCGATGGGCTGGTTGCCCCGGATGCAGTTAACAAGATTCACGTGCTCCAGGGTATAGGGATCGATTTGCTGGAAATTTGCTTTTTCCGCGTCGTAATCGAACTTCCAAATTTCGTTGCCTTGGTTATCCACGATGCGGCATCCTCCCTCGGAGGTCCAGTACCCTTTAGTTCCTTGGATGAACTCGCTCACGTTATTGGCACATCCGTCAATTTGGCGGCACATGCTATGCAAGTGGATACCGTTCTCCATGGTGAAATCGATGCTAAAGTTATCGTATTGGTCGCCGGTGATACGGCGTTGCCTCGATCCGAATCCTACCGCCTTGGCCGGTCTCAGACCCGTGAACCAAGTGAACACGTCGATATTATGCACGTGCTGCTCCACGATATGGTCTCCGGAAAGCCACTTCCAATTTACCCAATCGCGCACCATGTACTCGAAGTCGTTCCATTGGGGTTGGCGATCGCGGTACCACAACATGTTTTGGTTCCAGTATACAACGCCCCCGGTAATTTCCCCGATGGCACCGTTCATAATCTGTTGGTACGATTCCACGTAGCTGCGCTGGTGGTGGCGCTGCGTGCCGGTAACCACGCTCAATTTTTTCGCTTCTGCTTGCCGGGATGCTGCCATGATGGTACGATACCCCACGGGATCCACGCAGATGGGCTTTTCAAGGAAGCAATGCTTATTTTTTTCTACCGCGTACTTGAAATGTTCTGCCCGGAAGAACGGGGGGGTACAGTCTATCAGCACGTCTATATCACTATCTATCACCTGCTTGTACGCGTCTAAGCCTACAAATCGCTTATCGGCCGCTATCTCAATCTCGTACTCCTCTTTTAGCTTTGTTGCCAAGCCATCCACCCTATCTTGCAGCACGTCGCCCAACGCTACCACGGTCACCCCGTTGGCCGCGTTTAAAAAGTTGATGGCCGCGCCCGATCCCCGTCCGCCACAACCTACAACCCCGGCCTTTAACTCTTTGCCGTCGGTAGCTAGATCGGGTAGATCGGGGATGTAGTAACTACCCGGTTCCCGGAGGGGACCATTCCCGGATTTACGGCTGTTTGTCCCCCCGCTACAGGATGCCAACACCCCGGCCGAGCCGGTACCGATTACCCCGACAGCACCTGCCACGGCAGATGTCTTCAGGAAGTTCCTCCTGGTTACTTTGTTCTCTTTCTTCATTTGATTTGTTTATTTGTTTGTTAGGTATTCTACATAATGCATCACGAAGGACGACAAGAGGTTTTATCGAGCGAGCGCGGCATCTGGCTCGCACACTACCCGGAATCCAATTCCCTTCACGTCCGAGTACCACCAGATACTCTTTGGTTGTTGCGGGTCGGTACGCATCCAGTCGTCATGCCGGGTATGGTCACGGCTCGCGCTACGCACGTCGGCCGCGTCAGAGGAGTAGAGTCCTCCTCGCACCACCCATTCGTCCCCTTTTGTCACCAGCGGATCGCGGGTAACGCCCGAGCGCCCGGCGTAAGCTTCCGGATCGTACCGGTCTGCCGTGTACTCCATCACGTTCCCCAACATGTTTTTAAGTCCAAAGGGGTTAGGCATCACCTCTGAGGGTGGTCGCGTGCGTCCGTTGCTATTTTTATTGTATATCACGTGATCCGCGATAACATCGGTTCGCGGTTTGAGTATATCGCGAAGGAAGCCTTGGTCAGAAAAGTTCCTCGGGCTGCCCGGGAAAAAGTAGGCTGTTTCCGTACCACCCCGTGCCGCGTATTCCCATTCTGCTTCCGTGGGTAGCCGGTATTTTTTACCGGTTTTTGCCGAGAGCCATTGGCAGAATGTTTCCGCCGCGTAGTGTGTCATGGTGATCGCGGGGCGATCTCCTTGTCCCCATCCTTGATCGGGATAGCCAAAGGGAGGCGTGGGTCCTGATATCGCGTCCAAGCCTGTTGCTTTCAGGTTATTTTGGTACACCGTCTCGGGGGGTGTACGCCCTTCGCTCATGGTCTCCGCGTAAAATGCCCAGTATTGATCCCAGGTGGTTTCCACCTCGGCCATGAAGAAGGGGCTTACCTCCACTTCGTGGCGCGGCGACTCGTCCGGCTTACGGAACGGTTCGTTTGATGGGCTTCCCATCATGAATTTCCCTCCCTTGATCGCGACCATGTTAAACGATATGAGCGTGCCGGGAATCCGCTCCGTGTAATTGACGAAAGCGGCGACCGGGGTTGCCTCCTTGAAATAATTGCTGGTATCCGCGGCGTAGGCCCCTCCCATTCCCGGGATGCCTGTCATCTGTCCATGCGCGTAGTTGGGATTGTAATGCCCAACGTCCAAGTGGCAACTGATGCAATGCAGCCCCAGTGCCTCGGCATTTTCATCGTAATGGAGATGCGCTATGATTCCCTCGTCCGTGATTCCTTGTGGGAACAGGTCTTGGTGGCATTTCACGCAAGATTCGTTCGGTATATACTTTACCGCGTGTTCTAATTGCGATTTCTCGTCCCAGTTGATGTTCTCTACATCCTTGGTGAGATACCCCCATACATCACGCGCGCCAAGGGCTACCTTGGCAGAGTAGTGCGCCCACGTATTATCGGTGGGAGGTAAGTGACAGTCTACACAGTTCACCATCACGCCGCTGCTGTTATTCACGTGTACCGAAAGCCTCCAGCTCTCCTCCGCGTGCGGGTGAGCATGGCACATCATGCACGATTCATTGGTAGAAAAATAGACGGAAGTCTGGTATAACGTGGCAACAAAAACGATGCCGATAAGTATGCCTATGGTAAGGAAGAAGCCCTTTCGTTGATGAAATTTTTTCTTAGTAGCCTCTCTTCTTTTCGAACGCTTAGCCATTATAGTGTTTGATAAAAATAAAGTAAGTTATAGATTTCATTTATAAACCGCCTCGATCAAAATATAAAAGTACGTATTTTTATCCTATTTGAAAAAAAAACTTTATTTCCTATGGTTAAAACTATTTATCAGAAATTACTACTATCCCATTCGCCACGGCTCTCTCTCCGGTATAATCGGAAGGACGGTTCCTAATATCAAACCGATCTTCTCTGAATTCCGGGAAACGGCGCACAAAATAAGTTGTTGATCCTCCGCCATCTAGGTTAACACCGGCATGGGCCCCCAACGTTTTAAGGCAAATAGCTAATTCTTCCAGTGTCATTCCATTGGAATAGGGTACATCTCTGCCATCCACGAGTAAGAAAAAAACTTTCGTGCTGTCGGCAGATATACCTACACATGTTCTGGGATGCACCGATTTATCGGCTTGAGTCAATATCGTCCCGTTTCTAAGGAGCATGACGCCCGCCCCTGCTGCTTCTGCCATTTTCAGGTTAACAGGTAGTTTCGCATACTCTTCATCCGTGCCTACCAGTGCTTTCTTACCTTCGGTTATCCCAAAAAACCCTCTGTCTCCCATATCATAGCTCATTTTTATTATCTTTCCATCACGGTGGACCACGCCTCGGGGGACCCCTGTTTTCATATTGTAAAAATCCGCATTCACTCCAGCCCACACGCGATGCCCCACGCTATCCATTGAAGCGGCTTGCCGGGTCATTTGTTGCATGCCATACTCATTTCGTCCGTCGGGCATAGAAACCTTCATCGACACGGACGGTTGTTGCAAATCCACTTCCAAGATAAATAGCCTCATAGCTTTTCCATCCATGGATTCGTAAGCTATTTCAGTACTGTTCACACCCTCTACAATCGTGTAGCTCACGTCGGAATGAATAGTTTTTATCAAACAAGTAGATTCCATGAGCACCTCCGACTTCTGAGCATAAGCATTTACAATAAAATAGGAAACCAGCAAGAATATTAGTAAATTGATATTTCTTAATCGCATATGATTATTTACTTTTTTTTGATATATAAATAGGGAGAATCGGCTATTGATCCGATTCTCCCGTCTTACCACTTCATTGAATATTTATTTAACGCAAGCTCCTATCACGGTTTTTCCTGTCCGGCTCAGTCCTATCTGGTCATTTGTAATGATCGATTCCTCGAGAGGTGGGTCAAACTCCGCGCCGAGCGTTTTCAATTGTTCGCTGCTCATGCCATTTGTCTGTGCGGGATTATTAGCTCCGGTAAGCAAACAGGTTCTTGTCTTACCGCCATTGTCTTCCAATGCTCTGATCATGGCCATGTGATCAAAGGTGAGGCCCGGTGTCGCATTGCCATCCGCCCCGTAAACTGCACTGCCGAGTATGGAATTCCTGAAGGTTGCCGGGTGAAGGCCTTCCACGGCACCGCTGTTGCCTGACACGATGGAGTTATGGAAGTTTATCACGCAGTCCGCGTGCCCTTCATACCCGCCGTGGTTGGTTAGCGCGACATTGCCTGTAACCGTGCAGCTTACCAGATCCAGTTTAGCGCTACCCGAAGGACCATGAAGTGCCACACCCGCGCCCACTCCTCCGATATTGCCGTGGATAGTGGTATTAACCATTACTGTCACGGAGTTTTCCCTTCCATAGAATCCTCCTCCCTTTCTTCCGGGATGTGAACCGAGGGAATTATTGTTGTTTCCCGCGATCAATGAATTATAGATGTAGGTATAGGTGGGACTTGAAGCGTTAAAGCTATATATCCCGGCCCCTACTCCGGTGGTTCCATTGTTGATCACCCTAGAATCTATCAGGTATAAGGTAGAGGCATCCACGAAAATTCCACCTCCATTAGAACCGGTACTTAGACCCGCACTATTTTGGACTGTAGAATTCACCATCTTCACTGTCGCCCCCGTGAAAATATACATCCCGGCGGCATGAAGCCCGGATGCATTATCGGTTATATTGCAATCAATGATGTCTACCATTGACCTGGCAACGATAATGCCTCCCCCATAAAACCTGTAATAGGTAGCCCCATTAACAGAAACACTTCCTGTTCCACTTGCCGCGGCTTGTCCGTCTTTAATAGTCAACCCTTTCAGCATGACCTTTTGATTGGCTTCAACCGGGGCAGTTATTGCTACCACGTGGAACACTTTATCCGTGCCGAGCATCCCGCTTAAAACTGTCTCGTTATTTTCCGGATCTGGGGCTTCCTCTCCGGAAGCGTCGGCAGGATAGCCTCCGATCATGGTGATATTGCTATGTATTTCAAATGTTTTTTCTTTTGAATCATTGGCATTTCCATTGGTAAGTGTCCTTGTTGGTGTATAGGTTCCTGCTGCAATGTGGATGAAGTCACCACGCATAGCCTTGTCGAGCGCTGTTTCGAGCGTGGTTGCTGTTACCCATGATTTACCATCGGCGTTGATCAGCCCGTCTTCTTTCACATAGTAATGTTCAACAAGGTCAGATGCTTCACTGGGAGCCTGAATAACCTTGATCGTCTTCTTTTCGTCGGCTGTGATCCATAACACGATTTCCGTCTCACGAGAGGTTAAAGTCCTATTGATTCCAATACTCATTTTAAAGGCGGCACTTTCCAAATTACTTGCATCCTCCAACGAAACCCACGTATCGTTGGCCTCTGCTCTCCATGGAAGGTTGGAATTTACATTTATCAAGAACTCCCCACCTTCTTTTGACACGTTTATCACGCTTTGATCCACGGATAACTCGGGGATCTTGGGATCAAAATACTCATCGTTCAGGTCTTCGGAGCATGCTACCAGAAAAAGGGAAAACAAGCTGAAAAACAAAAGGGTGGTATTTATATTAATTTTTATTCGTTTCATCTTGCATTAATTTTTGGAAATGATTACTACTCCATTTGCCACGTGCCTCTCTTTACCTCCGTTGTCGGTAGGCCAGTTCCTGATGTCGAATCTATTTTCGGAGAAGCCGGGAGTATTTCTCACGAAAAAGGTGGTGGAACCTCCTCCGTCAAGATTTATTCCGGAGGAAGCGCCCAACGCCTTTAACACTTCAGCCAACTCTTCCAAACGCATACCAGTAGAATAGGCGAAATTTCTCCCGTCTACTGCAAGCACATACACCCGCGTGCTGTCTGTAGAAATTCCCACGCAGGTTCTCGGCTCCACCGACTGATCAGCTTGGGTAAGGATGTTTCCATCTCTTAGTAAAGAAGCGCCCCCCCCGACGGTTTCCTGTAAGTTCAAAGTTTGTCTCACCACCGGGTACTCGCTACTGGTTGCCACCAATGCTTTCTTCTTATCAGTCAGTGCGAAGACACCCCGGTCGCCACTGTCAAAGTTTGTTTTCACCGCCACTCCTTCCCGATGCACCGGGCCGCGAGGAACCCCGGTGGACATATTATAAAAATCGCCATTAAATCCGGCCCACACCTTATGGCTTTCTCTGTCCATATAAGCAGCTTGCTCCGTCATCGGCTGCATTCCATAAGTATTCGCGTCGTTCGGCATGGTGACTTTCATGTCAACCGAGGGTTCGTTAAGATTAACTTCAACGATAAAAACCTTCATGGCGAAACCGTCCATGCTCGTATAGGCTATTTCTGTAGCCTGCACTCCTTCCGTTACCACATAGGTAGTATCTGAATGGATAGCCGCAATCAGATTGGTACTGTCCACAAGTTTTGCTCCCACAGGAGTCTTGGGGATAGCTTCGTAACGATCATTATAATCTATCTCATCATCACAACTACTTAACAGGGCTCCTGTCACAAATATCCATGTAAAAATATTCTTCATTGCTTTATCTCTTTATTATTCTATAATCAATAATCTGGATTAGGTGTTAAATTGGGGTTGTTCTGTAGTTCCCTGCCCGGTATCGGGTGAAGCACCTGATGTGGCAAGATCCCCAGTTTCTCTACCGCTACCCCTGTTCTCACATAATCGTGATACATGAAGTTCTCCCCGATCAGCTCCCTAACTCTCTCATCAAGTATCAGATCTTGGTATTCAAGTGAGTTAACAGCTGAAACAGGCTCCAATCCCCTGAAAGTCCTTAGTTCGTTTAAGCGTCCTATTCCATTACCTAATCCTTGCGCCTCTGCACTGATCAAGTATAGTTCTGCAATACGTGAAATTATCACAGGATCCCTCCCCGTTTGGCCGCTCTCGTATTTATTGATGGTAACGCGTCCCCCTATATTGATCAAGGTGATATCTTTCCGTTTATCTTCATCGTCAAAGAGTGCGATTACCGCGTCTGTCGGCCTGTATACACCCTGTCCTCTATTAGGATGATCGTACGTGTAATAAAGGTCACTAATATTGATCGATGACTCTTCCGTACGATTTTCAAAAGCAAAGATGATCTCATCATTTGCTTTTTTCCTGAAAATTTTGTCAAAGCTGTCGAGTTTATACTTGCCTTTACTAATCAGCGATTCCGCATACCTTGCTGCGCTCGCGTAATCACCATTACTAAGAGATGTCCTGGCACGCAATGCAATCGCCGCATCCTTAGAAACATAATAGTATGATTTGGGCGCATCGGTCAATAACTCTGTTGCCTGTGCCAAATCTCTATCAATAAAAGCCCATACTTCATCCAAGCTATTTCTTGGAACCTTCTCTAAAGTGTTTCTCTCTAAAATAGGTACTCCTCCCCAACGGGTAGCCAGGCAGAAATAAATATAAGCTCTGAAATAAAGAGCTTCTCCCTTGATAAGCTGAGATTGCGCAGAAGAGAATCTATCGGTAACTTCAATTACCGTGTTTACCTGAAAAAGAGCGTTGAAGTATCCGTCCCAGCTCCCTTGTATGTATGAATTAAGGGGGCTCAACGTGTTATTGATCAAATCCCTTGCACTTCCTGTATTGGTCTGGATCCCTCCACCCAACAGATCATGCATCATATATGCGCGTGCTCCCGGCTTATTTTGCACAAAATTATACATCCCTATACGCAGTGCCGGTAAGTCTCCTTCTGTAATAGCCTCCGGCGGGATGGCCGATCTGGAATAGAGATCCAGATAATCTCCACACGAGGTGAGTAAGAGTATGCTGAGGAGAATATATATACAAGTCTTCATATTTCTCTGTTTTTTTAGATTAAAAATTAAGATTTACACCAAAACTAAAGCCCCTCGGTTGCGGCACTCCTAGCGTGGCAACCCCAAAGAACCGTGGATCCATATTGTCATTTGTCTCAGGATCCCATCCCGTATATTTTGTCAAGACAAAAAGGTTGTCTCCTTGAAAGAATACTCTTAATCCCTTCACGTCATATCTTTCAATGAATTTCTTCGGCACATTGTATGCAAGCGTCAAACTGCGTAGACGGATAAAGGACCCATCTTCCAAAATCCGTGTCGAATTCCTCGTGTTGTTTGTATCGCCTACTACGGATCTCGGGTACTTATTAGTAGTTCCCGGGCCTGTCCATCGCCTGTCAACATATTTCTGCATGACCGCGTTGGTGTGTCCTACCTTCGATAAATCGTTTTGCCACTGGGCGAACACGTTATTACCATACATGTAAGTAAAAAACATATCAAACTGAAAATTATTATATCTCAGCGTGTTATTGAATCCTCCAAAAAAATCGGGATTAGAGGAACCTGTAATCACACGGTCGCTGTCATTGATAATTCCATTTCCATCCACATCTTTCCACTTTACATCACCGGCTCGTACTCCCATCGCGTATTGCTCTGCCGGCACTTCACCATCATACTGGTATATTCCTTCCTGTTCAAAAATATAAAAAGCGCCCAATTCTTTACCTACCTGTAGCGCCCTGTTGCCCCCAATCGAGATGGGATTATCATGATCCAGCAACTTGGTTATTTTATTCCTGTTACGCGCGATATTAAACTGGGTCAACCAATCCATCTTGCCTATGTTAAAGTGTGTATTGAGGGTTAACTCTATACCCCGGTTTTGCATCGAACCTATATTGGTTAAGATATTAGTCATTCCCGAAGTAGCATGCATCGGCATGTTATAGAGGAGGTCGGTTGTATTCTTCTGGTAGATATCGACGATGGTATTTATCTTTCCTTTCAAGAAAGACAAGTCAAAACCGATATCATACTGGTCCGCTTTTTCCCACGTGACATCTATGTTCCCGAAATCGCTATTACTGGTTGCGATGCCACTTTCATTCCCATAGTTATTACCACCGGAAAGAAACGACTGGTAAGCGTAACGTCCGATTCCTTCTTGGTTTCCGGTCCGTCCGTAACTCATTCTGAATTTGAAATCAATGTCTGAGTCTTCCATAAACTCTTCTTCCGACACATTCCATCCTAACGACAGGGAGGGGAACCATCCCCACCGCCTATCCCTGTGAAACTTAGATGAACCATCTGTCCTCAAGGTAGCCGTCAGGATATACCTATCCTTGTAGGCGGTGGACGCGCGACCAAAATAAGACTCCATGGCATACGCCACGTTATTTCCTGAATGTCCCCCAATCTCGGCGGCTACTCCTATTACATCAAACGATGGGCTCGGGAATCCTCTCCCGTCTAAGTTAATATCGCGATGGCCTATCCGCTGGAACGAATGCCCCAACATCCCACTCACCGAAAAATCACCAAATGCGTCACGATAGTTCAGCACATTATCTAACATTAGGTTGGTTACCATCCTGTTATAATCTAAAAGACGGCCTACTCCTGTTCCATACGGATGATTCTCATTGTAATAGGTATAATCATAAAGATTCAATATATCCGTGTTCAAGGAAGTTTTAAACGTTATGATATCCCTGAATTTGAATTGGGTATAGAATGTTCCCAGAAACCTCAAATTTTCGATATACGCGATTTGTTCATTGAGTATTTGCATTGGATTATGGAACCTGAGATCATCCGTGCCGCCCATGTAATAGTCTCCATTTGGTTTAAAGGGTCTCGCAAACGGCCTTTGGAGAATAGCACGTCCGATGATGGTGGTTCCCAAGTTTGCTCCCGGAACCTGATGATTCTTCATGTAATTACCAGAGGTGTTCGCACCTACCTCAAGCCAGTTATTCATCTCATGGGATATTTTCGCTTTCAGGTTAATCTTTTCCATTTTATTGGTTCGGATAATCCCTGTTTGATTGGAATAATCGGCTCCCACGTAAAAAGTTGTTTTTTGGGTTCCCCCGGAAAAGGAGATATCTATTTTTTGCATCTTCCCGGTTTGGGTGATCAAGTTCATCCAGTCGGTATCCGGCATATCCCCAAAAGGGTTTTGCAAGTATATTTTATAATTGGGGTCCCCCACACTTAATCCATACTGCTTATTGTAATTATCGACCCCCTCGTTGTACTGCATCAAATAGGTTTCCGAATCTGTCACTTTAAGTTTTCTCATATATGGAAATTGAGAGAAGCCGGCCGTGTAATTGACCCTTATATCGGATCGGCCTTGTCTTCCCGATTTGGTAGTTATTACCACTACCCCATTGGTGGCACGTGAGCCGTAGATAGCCGCTGAAGCCGCGTCTTTCAGGATACTGATCGATTCGATATCACTCAAACTGATGCCTGCCAAAGCACTCATTGACTCTCCGAAATTGTAAAGATTGGCATTATGATCAGTGATAGGAATTCCATCGATCACGTATAATGGTTCATTGCTCGCATTCAACGAAGCCATACCTCGCACACTCACTTTCTCGCCACTCCCCAGGTTACCCGAACCACTACCCACCGATACGCCAGCGATGCGCCCGTCCAACAATTGAGTGGGACTGGATGTCTGCCGTAGGTTAGATTCATCTACCGATAGTTTACTAATGGCGCTCGTGACTAAGGAGCGACGTTCTGTCCCGTAGCCGATCACAACTATTTCATCCAACGTTTTGGCATCTTCTCGCAATACGACATTTATCCTTGTCTTATCACGAATGCTTATTTCTTGGGGAAGATAACCGATATAGGAAATTTGAAGAACAGCATCTTGGTCTGACTGAAGTGAAAAGGCACCATCTATATCAGTTATCGTGCCATTTATGGTCCCTTTTTCCCGGATATTGGCTCCTATAATAGGTTCTCCTTCTTCATCGACAACCGTGCCGGATATATTTTTCCTGACCGATTGCTCAACCACAGGCGACTTGGTAATAATTATATGGTTTTCATGCACGGTATAAATACATCCCGTATCTCGGAGTAACACTGTCATTATATCAGCTAAAGAACCATTTTTTCGAGATATTGTAACCGTTTTGTTTACATCGATGATTTCCCGATTATAATCGACGGACATCTTCGTTTGCTTTTCAATTTCAGCAAAAGCCGCCTTCAATGTTAATTGAGTACTGGGTAGGGAAACGGATTGCCCCCATGAGAGTTGTGTCTGGAAAAACGAAAAAGTTATGAGCAGAAATAAGAACCGACACAAATAATTTGTTCTAAACCCGCTTTTATTATCATTAATTTTCATAAATTTGTAAGTTGATTGTTAGCACTTTATACAACTATCCTTGCTTGACTCCAGGGATATTAACTGTGTGAGTATTTAACGATTTCAACCCGGGAAGCTTTTCACGACATAGGCTTCCCGGCTCTTTTTTTCATGAGTCCCCTCCTTTTTATTCCTAATCCCTTGATTTAACGTATATGAATAATATCATTTTCTATTGACCATGTTAATCCGGGATTCAGTGTTTCCAAAATAGTCAATACCTGTTTAACATTCTCGTAAGGCGAATACTTGACAGAAAATTGTCCACCGCCATATTTCCTTATATCATAATAAACGGTGGCGTTGAACCTGCGTTCTATCGTGCGGATAATTTCCTCAAAAGAGGCATCTTGGAATACGAGATATCCTTCTTTCCATCTTGATACTAGTTCCGCGTCTACCTGCAGTTTGGTTGTTTCTCCGCGACGATGGTCATACACGAGCTGCTCATCAGGCTGGATTATTTCGGAAATAGTTATTTTTCCCATGATATCAACCCTTATCGATCCTTCCTCGAGAGTGACGGCCGTGATCCCGATTTCGTCATACGATTTGACATTGAATGTAGTCCCTAAAGCTTCAACCTGTATATGTTGGCTTTTCACGATAAAAGGCCGAGCCGGGTGTTTTTTTACCCGGAAAGTGGCTTCTCCATCAAGGAACAGACGCCGGCTCGGTCCCGAAAACTCGTCCGGGTATAACAACATGGAACCGGCATTTAACCATACCTCCGATCCGTCAGGCAAAAGCACGTGTTTTATTTCTCCATCCGGCACGATATGTTCCACCATTGCGGGCGCTTGAAGGGATGAAACCAGCAAATCCGGATTATTATGAATAAACCAGTAAGTAAGCAATCCTCCAATTATAGGCAAAAGTAAAATGGAAGCAACGCGGAGCAAGCGATGAGAGAAAGATAACGGGGCGGGGAGTATCCCTTTTCCGATCCGACGATTCATATCCTCCAACGCTTTCAGGGTGTGCTCGTTCGCCTCTGCTTCTTCCCGTTCCCATAATTCATTCAAGACCTCGTCCTTTCCTGCACGGTCTTCTTCGCGTGAGAGCCATTGCTGAAATTTAAGTAGGTCCTCTTCAGAGTAATCATTCTCGAAGAAACGGATGATTGACGCGCGAATAGGGTGTTTATCCATTTTACGTAATACTGTATTCTTTATGTCGGTCATTTAAAGCTTATCTCAATTATGCCGGCTTTATTCACTCTATTAATGTAGACAGGGAAGTGGGAAGGAACGCACAAGACAATCTTCTTTTTTTACACGAACAGAAACGACACATGTTTAAGTGCTTTTCTCAAATCGCTTAACGCGTTGGAAATATGGTTCTCTACTGTTCGTTTATGTATATTGAGACGGGAAGCTATTTCATCACTCGAAAACCCTTCTCTTCTGCTCATCTTGAATATTCGCTGCCGCTGCTCGGGCATGCGAGATACCACCAAGTCGATGAGTAACGATAAATCCTTGGCAAACATTTCTTGTTCGGGTTCGTATATTTCCGGTTTCGCCGGGTGGGTGAGGGTGTATTTTTCTTTTACCAGGCTATGTTCATAGTGGTTGTAAATCATATGGCGAGCCATGGTGAACAGGTATGCTTTAAATGATTTAATCTCCTTCATGCTCTCCCGGTTCAACCATACCTTGTAAAAAATATCTTGTGTCATATCGTATGCTTCCTCTTCATTTTTCACGAAGCCGCGCAAAAAATGACACATCTTAGGGTGATACGAAAGAAATAGCAGTTCGTACGAGCGATGGTCTCCCCTAGAAAGATTTATCAGGCATTCTATTTCAAGATTTTTGTCCATGCAAAGGATTATTCACATGTAAAAGGATATTTCGAGATTCAAAGCACAGCATTTTCATCGACAAAAGCTACAAGACACATTCTGCTTACCTGAAAATCGTGCAATAAAAATTAAAATCAATAGATTTATCAAACATGTTTGTGCAAAGATGCAAAAATATTATGAAACAAGACGCAAGGCATGTGATAAAATTCCCGATGGCCAAAAGCATAGAGAAACCGGCAACAATGAAAGCAATCATTTTGGTTTTAAATTAACCCGAAATGCCGCAAAGCCTTTAGCACACCCTTATTATCCACCGAATCGGTCACGTGGTCGGCAACTCGCTTCACCTCGTCCCTGGCGTTTCCCATGGCAACACCTATCCCGGCGTGACGAAGCATCTCAACATCGTTTCCCCCATCACCGAAAGCCATCGTTTCTTCCTTCGTGAAGCCAAAATATTTGCAGAACTTATCAATGCCCACCCCTTTATCCGCCCCTTTCGATATCACGTCGGCAAACGTGGGATACCACCGCATGGCGGAGCAATTGGGGAGTATGCTCATCACTTCTTCCTCTTGCGATCGTTTGAAAAAAGCCGTCAACTGGAAGAGTTCTTTATCCCGGTAATAATCGAGCGGGTTTATAGGCAACGAATTGGTCTTTAACAGATTCATCAGGTATTCGGTCTCTTCATCGGTATAATTCATGGTAAGCTGGTGCTCTTCCACGAACACGCAAGGAAATTCCCGTACCTGTTGCAGGTAGTCGATAAAGGCGTTGATATCTGCCGGATCGATGCTTTTCTTGAAAATCACGTTCTCGGGATCGGTCAAGCAGTAGCACCCGTTCATAGTGACATACCCGTCAAATTCGGTATTATCTAAATTTGTGATGGAAGAAAAATGCCTGCCCGTGGCAATAAACACTTTAATCCCGTTACTCCTTAATTTCTCGATGGATTTTTTCGTGGATTCGGGTATCTGTCGCGTGTTAAAACTGACCAATGTACCATCGATGTCAAAAAAAACTGCTTTAATCATACACGTTTATAACCTAAAATATTCTTGTTTACCGGGATCCCGACGTTTAACCGACGGGACTCAGCGGTTTGTTAGGAACTCGCGTGCTCGTTCGATAAGGGTATCCCGGTTTTTATCCCGGTCAACCTGCAACATATCCACGCGAATATCCGGCTCAACCCCAAATTCGATATGCTCTTTTTCCGCATTAAACATCGGGGAGGCCGAAAAACGGATCGACCATCCGTTGGGCAGTTCGGACGAAAAGGGCAAGCCACTGCCCCCTCCTGTTTTGTCTCCAATAACAGTCACGTTAGGAGCGTACTTCATGATGCTCACGAACTCGTTCGTGGCGCTGTAGCAGCCCCGGTTGGTGAGTACCACGACCGGCTTCTGGTAACGCACCCTGTCTGAGCTCTCGACGTATTTTGGATGTAACGGTGAAAAATCGTCGTGCCCCGGGCCATTTTTATGGGAAATATAACCAATATGGGTACGTTGGTTAAAAAAGCGGCCGGTTAGCCGTTCCACGTTAGTGAGGCTGCCCCCGCCGTTACTTCTCACGTCGATAATAAGGCCTCGGCATAAAGCCATCCGGTTCAGCACTTGGTCCAGGTTTGCACCACCCAAGTCATTTGAAAAACTGCCGTAATAGAGGTATCCCACGTTATCTTCCAGCACTTTATACCGCATACCGGAAGAGATGCCGTGGTCGTTGCCGAGGTAATGTTGTTGTATGGACGCGTCGAAGTTGGCCGGATGGTCTTCATGCCATTGCCAATACCGGGTTATGTCGTGCGAGGTCGAAAGGTTCACGTGTCCATCCTTTAATTCTGCCAGCATCTGTCCCAGCAGTTTAAAGAGGGCATCGCTCCCCATATCCGGGGTAACGCGCGCGCTATAGTCGAGGTAAATAGCATCCCAATCGATCTCCTTGTACTTGAAAAAACAATAATTGCGATCCAGGATGGTCCACAGTGCCTCAAAATTACCCTTCGGGTCATTGTCGAACCGCATACCCATATCATCGCAAGCCTGCAGAAACATGAACTGCAGGATGAACAGCACCACGTATTGTTTTTTTACGTTCATCCACATTAACTTTACACCCTTGTTTCGCAAGGGCAATCATCGTTTTAGCAATGTTGGACAGGCACAAGAACAAGAAGTTAGCGAGAATTACCCGCAGGGAATTTTCCCCACCCTTCTCGCGTGCCGTCCCCCTTCAAAAGGCGTGTTGAGGAACATCACGAGTATTTCATAAAACTCCTCGTCCGAGAGCATGCGCCCGGGAAGCGAGAGCACGTTGGCATCGTTGTGGGCCCGTGCATAATAGGCCATTTCGGGTGTCCAGCACAATGCCGCCCGAATTCCTTGGTGCTTGTTCATAGTCATGTTGATGCCGTTGCCTGTACCACAAATAGCGATGCCCGGGTAGCACTCGCCGTTCTCCACGGCCAAAGCCATCGGGTGGGCATAATCGGGATAGTCGCTACTGTCGGCATTATACGCGCCGAAGTCTTTATAGGGGATTCCTTTCTCCTCTAGCACGCTGATGATGTACTGCTTTGCTTCGAATCCGGCGTGGTCTGATCCCAGCGCGATGGGTTTTTCCGTTCTATCGAATAGAGACATAACGATCTGTTTTATACTATTTTTTTCACCTGCTCGTACACGTTTTGTCCGGTATACCCGAGTTTTTCATCAAGCACCGTATACGGGGCGGAGAACCCGAAAGAGTTCAATCCCCAGACAGCGCCATCGGCTCCTACCAGTCCTTCTAACGTGACGGGAAGCCCGGCGGTGAGTCCAAATTTCTTTACCCCTTTTGGCAACACGGTTTCTTGGTATTCCACGGGCTGTGCCCTGAACACCCCTTCCGACGGGACGGAGACCACCCGCACCTTCACGCCGTCGGCTCGTAGCAGGCTTGCTCCTTCCACGAGCGTGGATACCTCAGATCCCGAGGCCAGCAGTATCACGTCGAAGTTCTCCTCGTCCTCCACGATATAAGCTCCCCTTTTCGCGTTTAGCGCGTCTTGGTAGCGAGACCCCGCGGAAGGCAAGTCCTTTATATTTTGCCGGCTCAATATTAGCCCGGTGGGAGAATTATCGTTTTCGAGCGCCATCTTCCACGCAACCGTGGCCTCGTGCACGTCAGCCGGGCGAAGTACGAGCATGGAATTGCGCCCGCTATGGTTTTGAAGTTTTTCCAGTAATCGTATTTGTGCTTCGTGCTCAACGGGCTGGTGCGTGGGACCATCCTCGCCCACTCGAAACGCGTCGTGTGTCCATATAAAGATGACCGGTGTTTCCATCAGTGCCGCCACCCGGATGGATGGTTTCATGTAATCAGAAAACGCGAAAAATGTTCCACACGCGGGGATAACCCCCCCGTGCAAGCTCATCCCGATGCTCAGGCACGACATGGTGAACTCCGAGACGCCCACTTGCAGGAACGCACCTGAAAAATCATCCTTTGAAAATGCTTTGGTCTTTTTCAAAAAGCCGTCGGTTTTATCAGAGTTGGAGAGGTCGGCCGATGCCACCACCATATTTTCCACCTCGTCTGCCAGCACGCTCAACACGGTAGCCGATGCGGCACGCGTGGCCGAATCTGACTTTTGTTCAATGGCTTGCCAGTCGATCTTGGGGAGTTCTCGCGAAAACCACGACTGTTTTTTCGCTGCCAACGCCGGATTAGCTTCTTTCCACTTGCTTTCCTTCGCACGCTTGTCGGCAGCATAGGCACGAAGTTCCTCTTTTCTTTTCTCGTATAGTTCTTTGACTTCCGGGAAAATAACGAACGGGTTGCCCGGGTCTCCTCCCAGGTTCTTTATGGTTTCATCAAAGTCGGCCCCGGCGGCGCTTAACGGTTGTCCATGGGTAGACACTTGGCATTCAAACGAAGTGCAATCCGCGGCCAATGCCCCTTTGCCCATGACGGTGTCACCGATAATCAACGTGGGTTTCCCTTTCATCGCCTTGGCCTCGGTCAGTGCCTCCCGAATCTCGTCCACATCGTTACCATCAATCGTGATCACGTGCCAGTTCCAGGCCTCGTATTTTTTCGCGACATCTTCGCTGGTGACCTCATCGGTCGTGGTAGACAGCTGGATCGCGTTGGAGTCGTAAAACATGATTAGGTTATCGAGTCCAAGGTGCCCCGCCACACGGCCCACCCCTTGGGATATCTCCTCTTGAACGCTCCCATCGGAAATAAAGCTATAAATAGTATGGTCCATCACCTCGCCTAATCTTTGTTTGAGGAACTTGGCGGCGATGGCCGCTCCCGCGGCAAACGCGTGTCCTTGCCCCAACGGTCCCGATGTATTCTCAACCCCTCTCTCCAGATCGATCTCGGGATGGCCGGGCGTGGGACTCCCCCATTGGCGAAAGTTCTCCAGATCCTCTAACGTGTACTTGCCGCTCAAACAAAGTACCGAATAGAGCATGGCCGACATATGTCCCGGGTCTAAGAAAAAGCGATCACGCGACTCCCACGTGGGATTATCGGGATCATATTCCAAAAACTCCGAAAAGAGGACATTTATAAAATCGGCCCCGCCCATGGCCCCGCCCGGATGCCCGGATTTAGCTCTCTCTACCATTGACGCCGAAAGAATACGGATGTTATCGGCTGCTTTGTTCATTAACGCGTTGTCGTTCATAAAAAAAAGATATAATATAACGGTTATTGTATCCAGGGCATTTAATGGAGCGTGTATCCATCCCTGAGAACCTTTGATTTACTGCAAAGATAGCTTTTTTTTGCTATCGTTGTCATCTAATAGGCGATATGTTCACTAAAATCAGTAATTTTACCGGGCAATAATCGCGCATATGGCAGGGGCAAGCCGTTGGTTCTTCCTGTTCTTGGCATGGTTGGACCTGCTCGGCCATCGACATGATCGGTCATCGACATGATCGGCTATCGACCCACTCGGGCGCGATCGCTGTTAAATAAAAGAGACAAAATCTTAGAGACAACGAGGTATGGGATTAAGCCGCAACAAGATAAAACTGATTCGATCATTAAAGGAAAGGAAATTTCGTGACGAGCATCGCGCCTTCGTGGCAGAGGGGGATAAGTTGGTATCCGACCTGATTGTTTCCGGCAGGTGCCGGTTGGTGGCGGCCCTTCCTGAATGGATAGCGGGCCACCCCGGCATCAATGCGGAGGAGGTAATAACGGCCACCCGGGAAGAACTTAACAAGGCCACGTTTTTAAAAACCCCGCCCCGGGTGATCGCTGTCTTTCATCGTCCTGAGCATGACACGCTGGAGTTTAACCCGGCCCATCGCTTATGCCTGGCCCTTGATGGCGTGCAAGACCCGGGCAATCTGGGTACGATCGCCCGGGTCGCGGATTGGTTCGGGATCGAGCATATCATCTGCTCACCCGATAGCGCGGACTTCTACAACCCGAAAACGGTTCAAGCCACGATGGGCGCGTTGGCACGCGTGAAAACCATCTACACCGACCTTCCCGGCTTCTTGCGGCAAAACACGCGCGCGCCTGTCTATGGCGCATTCCTGGATGGCTCGAACATCTACACCGAGGAGCTTTCCGACTCCGGCATCATCGTAATGGGAAGCGAGGGAAGAGGGATTAGCGCCGAAACAGAAAAACTAATCGCCAAGCGGCTCTTTATTCCTAGCTTCCCGTCAGGGAAACGCACCTCGGAGTCGCTTAACGTGGCAACAGCCACCGCCATCGTCTGTTCCGAGTTCCGTCGAAGAAAAGGTGAGTGAATGGCAAGAGCAGCCACGGGGCACACACATGCGTACACGTATGAGGGCAATGAATGAGGCAGGCACAAAAAAATCACGTATTGGGAAAATACGTGATTACCTAAAACAAATCTTATGAGAATGAAAGGTCCCCATGCAATGGGACCAGGGTGGAAAACGGGACTCGAACCCGCGACCTTCGGAACCACAATCCGACGCTCTAACCAACTGAGCTATGACCACCATGTTGATTTCTGGCTGCAAAGATACACTTTTTTTATCATATCGCATCAAAAACATGCAATTTTTTGAATATAAAAAGGGAGAGTGGCCTCCTTGAAAAAAAAATCGTATATTTGTATATGTAGATGTACGCGCTATGCCTCGGATACCCGAACAGGCGTGTAGAACATACCTTGTACCGGAAAAGCGGAAGCTTGCCTCTTCCCTTTACGACTTGCAAGATTGTTGCTAAAATAAAAAACCGAAACAGAATGGAGACCAAGAGAATTAAATTATCCATATTAGGTATATCGTTCAGTCAAGTACAGGCGGGGGCTTATGCCCTGATTTTTGCCGAGGAAAATGGTATCCGCCGTCTCCCGATCGTGATAGGCACCCCGGAGGCCCAGTCCATCGCGATTGTCATGGAAGGTATAAAGCCTCCCCGGCCCTTGTCGCATGACCTGATCTGCTCCATCTGGCGAGAATTAGACATACGGCTACGGGAAGTGGTGATTTACAAGTTCGAGGACGGCGCGTTTTTTTCCGAGTTGCTGCTCGAGCAAAACGGCAAAGAGTACCGCATCGACTCCCGCACCTCGGATGCCGTGGCCTTGGCCATCCGGACTCACTCCCCGATATATACTACCCCGGAGATCATGGAGAATATGGCGATCGTGTTCGACGAGCAGTCGTCGGTTGCCGCTTCCGACCCTTCTATTAGCGAGGAAAAATCGGGAGAGGAATTGACCAACCTCCGCCTCGACGCGCTAAAGAATCGTTTAGAGGATGCCGTGAACGAAGAAAATTACGAGTTGGCAACCCGTCTACGCGATGAGATCAACCGGCGAGAAAACAGGTCATGATAAAAAAACCGATTCACGCGATTCCCAACGATATAGCTGATGGCCGATACCCTGTTCTTTTGTCCCGATATCCTGAAGAGCCCGATACTCCCCGAGCAAGAGTCGTTACACTGTGTGAAGGTCTTGCGTACGCGGGAAGGGGACATGCTGACCGTCACGGACGGGAAGGGTTCTTTTTATGATTGCGAGTTGGTGCAAGCCCATCCCAAGCGGTGTGTCGTGGCCATCCGCCACCGGTCGGAAGTCCCAGCTGGCAGGCCGTTTGCCCTTCACTTTGCCTTTGCCCCTTCCAAGCAGATGGATCGGAACGAATGGTTCGTGGAGAAAGCCACGGAGATAGGGATCGACCGGTTTACGCCTCTGTTATGCGGCCGTTCCGAACGAAAAGAGATAAAGAGCGAGCGGCTTCAAAAGATCGCGGTGGCCGCTATGAAGCAGTCGATGCAAGCCTACCTGCCGGAGGTAGAGGCGATGACGCGGTTCGAAGAACTTGTCACGCGTCCTTTTCCCGGGAGGAAATTCATCGCGCATTGCCACGACAGCCCCAAGAAACCGTTGGCCCAGTCCTATAAGAAAGGCGAGGACGCGCTCGTGCTAGTGGGTCCCGAAGGCGACTTCACCGAGGAAGAGGTAGCACGTGCCATCGAGTTCGGGTTCGAGCCCGTGAACCTCGGCGACACACGCCTTCGCAGTGAAACAGCCTCCCTCGCGTCCATGCATACCATCCACGTGATCAACCACCTATAATAATTTCGTGTAGCAATGAACAAATTAATCATCGTTTTATCCACCTGCCTGATCCTCCTGGCTTCGAGCTGCGACAGTAGGACGGCAAAAAATGACCTCCCGCGGATTGCCATTGCGGGGATCGCCATCGAGTCCAGCACCTTCTCCCCCGCGGTAACGCACGAGGAGGCCTTCCGGGCCCGCGAGGGCGAGGATGTATTCTCCTACTATCCCTTTATGGCTCCCGACTCCGGCATCATCGACCGCGCCATGTGGCTCCCTACCCTCCGCGGCCACGCCATGCCCGGCGGGATCGTCACCCGCGAAGCCTACGAGTCGCTGGTAACGAAAACCTTGGACAAGCTAAAAGAGACGCTGCCCCTGGACGCGCTTTTCTTTGACATCCACGGGGCCATGAGCGTGCAGGGACTGGATGATCCCGAGGGTGATTTCCTGGTTCGTATCCGTGAGGTGGTGGGCACCGACGTGCTGATCTCCACATCGATGGATCCGCACGGCAGCGTCTCGCCCCGCCTGGCGCAAAACACCGACCTCATCACCAGCTACCGGCTCTCCCCCCACGAGGATGCCATGGAAACGAAAAAAAGGGCCGTAACCAACCTGCTCCACCGGTTGGGGAACGGGAAGGGAAAGCCCGCTTACAAAGCGTGGATCCCCGTCCCCATCCTGCTCCCGGGCGAACAGACAAGCACCCGCATCGAACCGGGAAAGACCCTTACCGGGCAGATCCCCGGGTTGCTCGAGGACGACAAGGTGATCGATGCCTCCGTGTGGCTGTCCTACCCGTGGGCCGATGAGCCGCGGAATCATGCTGTGGTGATGGCATACGGGGACGATGAGGAGGCAGTCGCCCATACGGCGGAAACACTGGCGCGCCATTTCTGGGATGTGCGGGACGAGTTCGATTTCGTGGCCCCCACCACTGACCTGAACAACGCGTTTAACCAGGCGATCGCAAGCGACAAGCGGCCGTTTATCATCAGTGACATGGGGGATAACCCAACGGCCGGCGGCGCCGGAGATGTCACCTGGACCCTGCACGAGATCTTCAAACGGCCCGAGTTCCGGACGTCAGGCGGCAAGACGCTGATCTATGCCTCCATACCCGGAGCGGAATTGGTCAAGCAAGCCATCGAGGCCGGGGTGGGCGGACAGGTGGACGGCATGGCGGGCGCCGAAGTGGACAACCGCTATTCCCCGCCGATACGACTTCAGGGAGAGGTGACCGCGATCGATGAAAATGATGAAAACGCCAAAGCCGTGGTGAAAAGCGGCAATATTTACACCATCGTGACTGAAAAGAGAACGGCCTATCACTACGAGAAGAATTTTACCGACCTGGGACTAAATCCGAGGGAAGCCGACATACTGGTGGTGAAGATAGGGTACCTCGTACCCGAGCTATACGATATGCGCGGCGACTGGGTGATGGCGCTCACTCCAGGCGGCGTGGATCAGGATTTGACGCGGCTCCCCTACGAGCGGGTGCAACGTCCCATCTATCCCCTCGATCCGGATATGGAGGACCCCGACCTGAGTGCCCGGTTTATTCCATCGTCGGATAAAATTAGAAGATAAGTGAGGTTGAAGAAGCCGTTTGGAAAAGTGATATTGCAGGATAATTGAGATAAGGAATGACCAAAAAGGAGCGTTATAAAAAGGTAATCGATTGGTTTATAGAAAATGCCGAATCGGAAGAGACGGAGCTGCATTATAAAAACAACTATCAATTGTTGGTGGCGGTGATCCTCTCCGCGCAGTGCACCGACAAGCGAGTGAACATGGTTACACCCGCCTTGTTCGAGGCGTTCCCGGTGCCCGAGGTGATGGCGGTCTCCACGTCCGAGGCGGTATACGAGTACATCAAATCCTGCTCGTATCCCAACAACAAGGCAAAGAACCTGGTCGGCATGGCCAAAAAGTTGGTATCCGAATTCAATAGCGAAGTACCTTCCGATATTGATTCGTTGCTCACGATTCCCGGGGTGGGCCGCAAAACGGCCAACGTGATCCTGGCCGTCGCGTTCGACCACCCCGCCATGCCGGTAGACACCCACGTCTTCCGCGTGGCCAACCGCATCGGGCTCACCAATAACTCCAAGTCGCCCCTCCAGACCGAGAAAGAGTTGGTGAAACACATCCCTTCGGTGCTGCTCTCAAAAGCACACCACTGGCTAATCCTGCACGGGCGCTACATTTGCGTGGCACGAAAGCCCAAGTGCGAAATCTGCGGGCTCGCTCCCTACTGCAAGTATTACAAGAAACATTTCAACGTGAACGGTGGTATTGACCCAAAAACAAGTAATACCGATACAAAAATATAAAGCATGAGCCATTGATTCGTTTTTCAAAAAAAATGTTTACATTCGCGTAGACACAAAACTCAAAATACCCTTTTCATGAAAAAAACCTTTTTTACTATTCTCTTCGCTTTTTTCTTATTTCTCACGGGGCATGGCCTGTACGCGCAACAAAAATTTTCCGCAGGAGTGCAAGGCGGGTTGGGAGCTTCTTACGCGCACAATTATTTTCAAGGTGGAAGCGAATACACGTCCGAACTAGAACTAGGAATCCCCAGAAACTACCCGCTTTTTTCGTACATGTACAACTTATATCTCTCGTACAGTATTACTGAAGAGTTTGGCATCGCATTAGAACCGGGTTTTATCCGGAAAGGGTTTGGCAATAAAAATGTCACGGAAGAAAGTGATATCCTTTTCAACCAAAGGAGATTTGATTACTTGCAAGTGCCCTTGCTCTTGGAATTGCATGTGAGTGAATCGGTGGTACTTTCTGCCGGTCCTGAATTTTGTTACCTGTTGAGTGCAAAAATGAGAACAACAACCAATTCTAAATCGGCCGTTTTAACGGATCTGTCAAAAGATAACCGGTTTGATTTCGGAATTCAGGCTGGCGGATACTATCGGTTGATGAAACATGTGGACGTGGGGCTAAAATTAGGAGCCTCCATCACCAGAACCGACAAATATTATCTTACAAACGATGCCGGGGAAGTACTGACAGGGGTATCTAGACGAAACATGTATGCCAATTCTTTTATCAGGGTAAGATTATAAAGTTTCATCTGCTACCATCCAATCATCGATATCAAATATTTGGAGTATCTTTTTTGTTGGTGTCTCGATCATGCCATAAAAGCATTTCGGGCTATCCCAATGTGTGATAGCCCGAAATAAGTTTTGATCACGAATTACCGCCATGGGAACTCGTGTTATTATTACTGTACCGTGAATTTATAGATGCAACGGCTGGTGTATTTCTCGCCCGGCTTGAGGTAAGGCGAAGGCCAGTCGGCTTTATTGGGAGAATCCGGGTATTTTTGGGTCTCCAAGCAGATGGCGGTACGCTTCGTGTGCACCGCTCCGTTCTTACCGATAAGTGTCCCGTCCAAGAAGTTCCCCGCATATACCTGAACTCCCGGCTCGTCGGTGTAGACTTCAAGTTGGATGCCGGTAGCCGGCGAGTAAACCGTTGCCGCTACTTGCGAAATATCGCCGTTGGTGTTCAATACCCAGTTGTGGTCATACCCGTCGCCATTTTTCAACTGATCGTACTCGTACTGGTCGATGCGCTCACCAACCGCTGTAGGAACCCTGAAGTCCATGGGGGTACCTTCTACCGGGAGAATCTCCCCGGTGGTCATAAAGGTATCGTCCACGGGCGTGAATTGATCCGCGTTGATCATCAGTAGGTGGTCGAGAATGGTATTGTTGCCATCGCCCGAGAGATTAAAATAGGAGTGGTTGGTAAGGTTCACCACCGTCTCCTTATCGGTCTCGGCCTCGTATCGCAGGTCGATCGCGTTGTCGTCCGTCAGTGTCATGGTCACCTTCACGTTCAGGTTCCCGGGAAATCCCGCTTCTCCATCTTCCGAGAGGTAGGTAAACACCACCGACTGGCTGTCGGGTTGCACGGCATCAAACACCTGCCTGTCGTACCCTTCCGGTCCCCCGTGCAAGGTATGTCCGAAGTTGTTTTGCGGCAGCTGGTACTCTACCCCATCCACTGTTATCTTACCATGGGCAATCCGGTTTCCATAACGTCCGATGGTAGCACCGAAATTATTATCGGTATTCACGTAGTCGTCCACGTTATCGAATCCCGCTACCACGTCTTGCATGTTTCCATTCCTGTCGGGAACCATCACCGAGACTATACGGGCCCCGTAATTGGTGAGGGTGACTTCTACCCCGTTGGCATTCTTCAATACATACAGGTCGGTGGAATCTCCATTTACTTCCGATTGAAAGTTACTTCTTTTCAAGCCGGAGAGGGTGCTCGGCTCATCGGTCACTTCTTGCTTGCTGGTACATGCAACCATGGCTGCCATCGCCACGATAGCTACAAATCCAGTTAATTGTTTAAACTTCAACATATGCTCTTCTTTTTTATATAAATTAGTACCTAATTCAACGTGTAAGATACAAATTTACGTAATTTTCATCTAGCTCCTATTCTATTTTGATAAAAAGTTCTCGGCTCTTCCGGGAGAGAACAGTTCCCAAAGGGAGGCGACTGTCCATCCGGGCGCGAAGATATCGTTATAAAAACCTTTTCCATTCCTCCCGTAGTCCCAGTTGGTATGCTGCACTACCTCGGGGTAATAGCCTGATTTGGCCACCCCGCTCATATGCCCCTCAAATGGCAATAGTTGGCGCATCGAGGAAGAGATCACGTTCACGAAATTACTGAAACGGGACTCGTTATATCGTTTCGAGAGCCAGTTGAGCACCGATCCGAATTCGAAGATAAACACGTCGATATGATTATTTTCAACCGAAACATTGCCCCACCCCCTGGTCCGCAAGCCGATGTCGCCTATCATTTGCCCCTGCGCGAACGGCACATCCCATAGGTAGTACCACGAAAGCGCAAAATAGGAAGCCTTCAAGCTCAAGTCGGCATACCGCTGTTGCTCCTCACCTTTGGATACCAGCGCCAGATAGTACATTGCCGTGGCGGCATACAAGGAAGCTTCCTTGTCTTCGCAGTTGGCATCGAGCGTGGAAGAGAAATAGTCGGCTTTAGAAATTATCTCGCTTTCGAGGTAATCGGCTGTCCTTTTCGCGGCTGTCAGGTATTTCGGATTGTTGAAATACTTGTACGCCATCACCAGCGGCAATGTAACCGAAGGGGTACTCCCCCCGCTCGCATCGGTGACGGCAAGGTCGTCGTCAAATTTCCGCGGGAAACTGCCATCTTCATTCTGTAGAAGTAGGGCGCGATCCAACAAGGCTTTCAGTTTGTCCTCCCACTCCGGATACTGTCTCCCGTTATCCTTCTCGTACTGGAGAAAATGAAACATGGCGTACACTCCTTCCGATTGCCGGCGGATACTATGACTCATTGTATTGGGTTTGTTCCTGTTATCTTCGAAATTCACGAACTCGCGAAAAAACCCGTTGGGCGTGAACCCATGTTCGAGGTAACTATCGAAAACAGCGTGGCTATTGGATACCAGCTCGGGGCGATTATTTTGCTGTCCGTATTCCAACGCGTTGAACGCGTTAAGCAACACCCGTCCCACGAACCCGACTTCCGCGCGTCCGAGGCTCTCGCAAGTAGCCACCACCATTCCTTCACCGGAGTTAAACTTCAAAGGGTATTCATCCACGAAGCTTTGGGTAAAGAAGTCGGTAAGGGTCTCCTTCACGAACGCGTCGCTAAAGGGTGTTTCAACGGGCTCGGGTCGCCACGTGTCGTAACTGTATTCCCACGATTGCCGGATAAAATCAGAGAAATCCGGTGCACTTCCCGACTTCAATAGCCAAGTCAGCCGGATGGATGCTCCTTTTTCGAGAAATTGAAATGCTTCTACAGATGGTGCCAGTGTAAGCTTCCGAATATATGTTTTTGGCGTTTCGTAATAGGGATATCCGAAAGAGACATGAGCGCTGTTATCAATGTTCTCGAAGCCGGTATAGCCAATCGATGTTTTTCCGGAAACAATGACCTCCTCTTCTTTATGCGTGGTCAGTGCTTCGTGCTTGAAATCATCCATCCGGGTAACCGACAAGTAATTACCTGATTTTTCGTTAAAGATGGCAGTCATCGGCACGCTCAACCGATCCTCTCGCACCGTCCAGCTATCGGATGTATGGAACGAGGGGGCTTCCTTGGGCGAGCGCAGGTTACGCCGATACCAAAAGCCGGGCATGTAGAACTGGCAATCGTCGTGCGAGTAACCGGTGTTAATCCACTGTTTGAAGTTGAAATAGACATCCTCCTTGGCCGTGATGACTACCTCTATCACTTGATCCGCGGCGGAATAATCAGGAACAACATTATCTCCATCAATCGCGAGGAGCGCCCGGGTAATGACCACCGGGATATCTCGATCGGCTGTTAATCGTGTCACGTTCTCACGAGTGATATCCTGCAAAGGATAGTGTACCGCGTTGTTTCCGGGTACTTTGAACGCTATGGAAGAGTTAAAACTATTTTCAGCCACTTGGGCTGATACATGAATCGCGCTCCCTATAAACAATATAGAGAGGACAAACCGGATGATATTTTTAAATTGCATACGCTTGTTTTTTCTAATTAAATACTGGTTTCAAAGCCTCTAGTGACGGGGTGTTCCCTTCCACGTGCGGCCACTCGTTCTCCCACCGTACTTGATCCATCATGAGGACACGTCCTTTAGGGTTATCCACCGAGACGGCATGATAAAAGACCCAATCTTGCCCTTCTTCATCCTGCACGATCTCCGAGTTATGTCCCGTGCCCACGAATTTATGATTCTTCTGGATCAGCACCTCATGGTGATTCTCCATCATGGAGCGGCCTTGCTTATCTACATACGGGCCAAAAAGAGTAGAGGCACGGCCCACGACAGTGGTATAAGTGCTGTTCAATCCTTCGCAGCAGGAGCCGATAGAAGCGAACAGGTAATAGTACCCGTTTCGTTCATGTATATAGACTCCCTCGTAGGCGGTTCCCGCGATACGTTGCTTTTCGGCTCCCGGTTTCAGCTCCAAACCATCTTCCGTTAGCTCGATGGCATAAATACCCCGGAAGCTGCCCCAGAAAAGGTACTTCTTTCCCTCTTCTTCGATGTAGAACGGGTCAATCGAATTCTGTACATCGATCTCGTTGCTGCGAAACAACTTACCGTGATCTGTAAAAGGCCCTTCCGGTTTGTCGGCAGTAGCCACGCCAATGCCGCAGGTCCATTCCCCACCCCAGACCGACATAGAGTAATACAATACATACTTGCCGTTGATGATGTTGATGTCGGGAGCCCAAAGCCCACCGTTGGGCTCAAACGTGGGACGGGTTTCGTTGGTAAACGCGGTACCAACAGATACCCAATCCACCAGGTTCTTCGAGCGATAGATGGGCATATTCCGGATATCCTCGGTAGCGTAGAGGTAAAAATACCCGTCACCCGCCTCCACGATCGTGGGATCGGGCAAACTGAAATTAATCACCGGATTTTTATAGGTTTGCCTGTCGGAAGGAGGAGGCTCAGGTGATGCCTCTGCTGGTTTGCATCCTGTTAATAAAAGGAGCACTAGCAAATGTTGAATAACGTGTATCATCTTGTATATTCTATTATTTTTTAATCTTTCACTAAAGTTAGACTATTTCCACGCTCGGCATAATTCAAGTAAACTCAGATGTTTCCTTCACTCGATATAGTTAAAACAAGTTTTACCTCTATTCTCGCTTATCGAAAACATTCAAGCGAGCTTGGCTTCTGCACTCACTTACCGAAATAGTTCCTTTGATCATCCAAACGCCTATTTTCTCCCCCTCGAAATTGGTTGATGAAAGCGCGGCGATCGTGTTATCCCCTAAATCGGCCAATGAACTCCATTTAGCCTCCCTTGATAGGGGAACCTTGAAAGGGCGGGAAGGATTCTTGAAACCGGATGGAGTATCACTGACTTGAACTTCCATGGTTGATCGCTCCCAATCGGAACTCCTGTTACTCGTGGTTTGATAGGAAAGCACGTATACATCATTCTCTGTTCGGATAAGATAAGGAGCCCCGGCATAGACGGTATCGGGCAAGGGCGATTGCAACGCGGAATAGCGATAGGGAGAATTAGCCAATATTGGCTCGTTCCATCCATGATCAATAGTTCCCCGAATAATGTATGGCTTAAACTGGCCCGACACGTTATCTTCAATGACCACGTATATATGGGTTCCATCATGAACGCCCACCGGCATTCCGTCTCGGTATTCTTTTCTAAAACTGACGGTTACGGGGCTTTCACTCCACGTGTATCCATTATCGATGGAAGTTACCATCGAAATCTCCTGTTCATCCGAATGGCGGTAAGGCGATTCATTCGCGAAATAAATCTGCACTTCCCCGTCGGGCAAGATCAAAAACGAAGGCTCCCAACAGCCATCTTTGAAGAGCGGGGCTGCTTGATACAATATTTTCGCATCGGACCATGTTTTCCCGTTGTCACTGCTCCTTTTCAAGGCAATCGAGAACGGGTAGATACCTTCAACACGCGGACGCAGGTTACATGCTAACAGGATATCGTCGTTGGCAAGCTGGATGAATTCGGGATTTGCAATATTCACTACCGTAGAAGCGGGAGATCCCGGGGCAATAAATTCAAATTTCTCGTACGCGGTGATGGGTTCTTCCCAGGAATAGCCTTCGTCGGTACTCCTTTTTACCACCACGTCCCCTCTCCTGTTTTCATACGCTACTAAAAGCGAACCATCGTTCAAACGGCGCAGACGAGGATAACCTCCCTCTTCCGCGACACGGAAGAGAGAGGTTTCATCCCATTCAATATAATAGCCTGGATCGGTATGGTGCTTCTCGCCTTGACACGCAAAAAAAACGAGCGAGCACACCGTGATCAAGATCAGTTGTTCAAGATATTGCATATCTCTTGGTTTACTTTCCGGACTCTCTCTTCATCCACTTTTACCAGTTTCCTGTCGTACGTTAATAAGCCATTCACTTCAATTTCCACATCAGTCGTTTGTGTATAGACAGCAGCTGAGAATCCTTGACGGATCAACTGCTTCAGTTGTTCGGCATATTTCACGTATTCGTCGGTCACCTCTTTGGCACTGTTAAATTGCACGTAACCCCAGTTACGATCCGGCTCCCAAAGGTGTGCTTTGTTGGCCCAGCCGATCCCACCGTATTCACCCAATACCGTGGCTCTTTGTCCATCGTACAGGTAAAGCTGTGGTGCGGGGTATTGGTGCAAGTCTAACATATCGCCTACCGGATAATGGTTTCCACCGCTGGCGGGGTTTACCAAGCGTGTAGGATCGTATTGCTTGGTCCATTCGGCGAACTCTTCGGTTTTAAACTGTCCCCATGCTTCGTTAAAGGGTACCCAGACACCCACCGAAGGGTAAGAATAGAGGTAATCGATAAGTTCTTTCCACTCTTTACGAAAATTGGCTTCCGACTCGGCAGAGCGTACTCTCTCCGCCCCGTCAAAATATTTTCGCATCTGCCATTCTGGCCCTCTATCTCCATTGGGCATATCTTGCCAAACGATGATGCCATGACGGTCGCAATGGGTATACCAACGTGCCGGCTCCACTTTCACGTGTTTACGAATCATGTTAAAACCAAGGTCTTTGGTTTTGATAATATCGTATTCCAATGCTTCATCAGTAGGTGCGGTATACAAGCCATCCGGCCACCACCCTTGATCAAGGGGACCAAAATGGAAAAGGTCTTGATTATTCAGTTGAAGGCGAACGATCCCTTTATCATCGCGTTCCATGGAATATTTCCTCATGGCCGCGTAGCTTTCCACCTTATCCACTTGTTTATTGCCAGCCCATAGTACAACCTCCAGGTCATAGAGGTGAGGGTTGTCGGGGGACCATAGCCATACATTTTCCGGCATAGCAATTTCTACCGGCAAGTTATTTATAGATTGGCCGGTTGCAACCACTCTCGTACCTTCTTTCACCTTCACCTCTACCCGGCTCGCGGAAGTGGATAAATTGGCAATTGCTTCTACCAACAGGTTATTTTTATCGACATCGGGGGTAATTTTAAGGTGTTCGATATAAGTTTCCGGAACCGGCTCCAGCCACACTGTCTGCCAAATTCCAGTCACCGGGGTATACCAAATACCGTGGGGTTCATTCACCTGTTTTCCTCTCGGCTGGTACCCTTGATCGGTAGGATCCCACACCTTCACCACCAATGTATTGTTGCCGTTTGCCAGCGCTGGGGTAATATCAAACGAAAAAGGCGTGTAGCCACCAGTATGTTGCCCTACCTTCACGCCGTTCACCCAGACGTCTGTTTTCCAGTCTACGGCCCCAAAATGGAGAAGCACCTTATTGTTTCTCCATTTAGAAGGCACGGTAAATTCGCGTTGATACCATAGTTCATTGTCGGCACCTACTCTTTTTTGAACTCCAGAAAGGCTTGATTCTACAGCAAAAGGCACCAAGATATTCCCATCAAAGTTTGCAGGTTTTGGTTTCCCGATCGGTTGAATAGCATATTCCCACAACCCATTCAGGTTTTGCCATTCGCCCCGTTCCATGATGGGCCTCGGGTACTCGGGCAACACGTTGTTTACATCGATCTCCGATGCCCATCGGGTTTTAAGCTTATCGCCCACCGGTTGCCATTGAGCATGCATGGAAAAGCTTGCCAATAAAAATAAAAATAGAATTACTTTTGTCCTCATACGATTTGATTTGATTTTATTACGGTTGTTTTTTATAATATTTCTCTCGTTATCGGTTGTACTCGCGGTGGTTTCACCCCATTCATTTATTCGAAATCCTTCGGCGACACCCCAAATTGCTGCTGGAAACATTTAGTGAAGTAGGAAGGAGAGTTAAAACCTACCATGTAACAAATTTCATTTACCTTGTATATTTTTTCCTTCAACAACTGCGCTGCCCTTTTTAAACGTTCCGCCCGGATATACTCGGTAGGTGTCAAGTTTAGTATACCTTTTATTTTTCGATAAAAACTAGCTATGCTCATATTGAACTGTTCGGCAATATCTTCCACGACAAACTCGGAGTTATCAAGGTTGTCAAGCACGATCGCATGCAGCTTTTGAATAAATTCCTCGTCTGATTTAGTGAGCGCCATACTTTGGGCACCTATATAGGGGTGCTTTAAGAAAATTTCCCGTAGCTTTTCGCGATTCTGTAATAAATTGGCAATTTGGGCCATCAACACCTCTAAAGAGAAGGGCTTGTCAATATACGCGTCAGCGCCTGTTTCGAATCCCTGTACCTTTGACTCCACGTTGGCTTTTGCCGTCAACAATATCACGGGAATATGGCTGAACTCTATATCGGATTTTACCCGTTTGGTAAATTCAAATCCATCCATTTCGGGCATCATGATATCACACACTATTAAGTTCACGTTAGTCTCCTGCAAAACTACCAATGCCTCTTTCCCGTTTTTTGCCGTTAACACATGATAGTGAGGTGAAAGGACTTTCTCTTCAAAACGGAGTAGTTCCTGATCGTCTTCTACCAACAACACGGTGGTGTGCCCGGCTTTGTCTGCCGGTTCTTCTTTTGCCGCCTTACCTGGTCCATCTACTGATTGGATCACGCCTGTTTTCGTGCTTCCAACGGGAAGTGTAAGATGGAATCGGATAAAATCTTCTGTATCCTCCAATTCCAGTTTCCCTTTATGCAGTTCCGTCAATGAACGCGCAAGGGCCAAGCCTATGCCGGTACCGTTAACCGTCCGGTCGCCTTCTTTATCTAAATGCACGAATGGCTTGAATACCTCCTCTTTATATTTATCAGGAATCTCTTCCCCGTCATTATCGATGTACAAATGGAATAACTTATCTTCCTCGTTTTCTGAAATATAAGCATTTAGTTTCACGAAACTATCGCAATAACGGATACCATTGTTTATCAGGTTACTGATAATTTTCAGGAATGCTTCCTTATCAACCTGTGCATATATATCCGTTTGAGGGAGTTCTGCCTCGAAGAGTAGCCCTCTGCGTTTCGCGAGTGGCGTAAAACGAAGATAAGTATCACGGATCAGCTCCGAGACGTTTTGCAGTTCCAGGTTCAAAAGATACGCGTCCGATTCGGTCTTTTGGAAGTCGAGCAACTGGTTCGTGAGGCTAAGGAGCCTATCGGTATTCTTACTCATGATCTGCAGGTTCTCTTTCACACCCTCGGTCACCTCTCCTGCAATGATAACATGATCCAAGGGTGCTTTAATAAGCGAGAGGGGCGTGCGTATCTCGTGCGCCACGTTCGTGAAAAAGTCGATTTTCGAACGGTACAGTTCTCGTTCTTTCTTTTGTTCGAAAGCACGCATTCTCTCTCGTTGATTTCGTTGGTTCCTGTAATTCAGGAAGCGAAATAGTCCAAGTAAGCCCACTGTAAAAAGTACACTATATACTAAATAGGCCCATCCGCTCAACCAGAAAGGAGGGCGGATATATACACTTAATATCCTTAGCGTGTCGCCATCATTTTCTATTGATTCGTCGTGTAATTTCATCGACAGCAGGTACCTGCCAGGGTTTAGGTTCGAGTAGATGATATCGTTATTCGATTCTGATTGTATCCACTCTTTATCAAAGCCTTCCAGTTTATAGAATAACCTGTAATCGCTTCTATTGGAGTAATTCAACAGAGCATAACTCAGCCGGAAGGAGTTTTCACGGTAGGGTAACGTCAGGTTATCCGTGAAGAGGATGCTTTGGTCCAGCAATGATTTTTCGTCTTTTGGATTCACCAAGGCGTTATTGACAAACAGTTCGGTAAACACTAAAGACATCGTGAGTTCCGGTTCTTTAAAGGATAAAGGGTTGAACCGGACGAAACCATCAATCGAACCAAAATAGAGTGTCCCGTCTGCTTCTTTATAGCTTGATTGATAATTGAACTGATTGGTTTTTAGCCCATTTTCGACGGTATAATTCCTGAAAGATCCTGTTCGCGGGTTATACCTCACCAATCCCGCGTTGGTTGAAAGCCACAAGTTTCCATCGTCGTCTTCCTGGATTTGGTATACCATATTGTTTGGGAGTCCTTTCGAGCTATCAATCGGGATAAATTCTTCGCTCTTCCGGTCAAAAAGATAAAATCCCCCGCCCTCGGTTGCCACCCATAACTGCTTGCGACTGTCTTCGAACACGCTTGTTATTTTACTATAGAATGTATTTCGGTTATTGGAAGGGTCATACAAAAAGACTTTCCATTTATCTGTCACCGGATCGTACTGGTGGAGCCCTTTCGTGAAAGTGGATACCCATATTTTCCCGGCTGTATCTTCAAAGATATCTTGGACATAGATTCCCTGGAACTCTTCTACCTGCACGAAATGGTTATTTTCGTAATCAAAAATATTCAGTCCTGATAAATTTCCAATCCATAGCGTGTTTTGTCGATCTTTATATATGGAGTACGTGCTATTTTGGCTAATGGAATTTGAATGGTCTGATCTCGTGAAGGTAACCAGTTCATGAGTCTTCAGGTTAAACCGGTTTAACCCTTTGGAGAATGTACCAATCCATAGGTAGTCGCCATCGGCATATAAAGCATGAATATTGGTATAAAGCGATTGAAGGGGTTCCGGCAAGGGCAAAAATTCATCTTCCTGGGGATCAAACAAGTTAAGCCCGTTATCTTCTGTCCCTATCCATATTTTCCCATCTGGGGCTTCGCAAAATTCACGTACACGGCTTCCTTTCATCCGGTTCATTCCATCCACGGGATAAAACAGTTCAAATTGGTTATACTGACTGGAATAATAATCGACTCCCCCGAAAAATGAACCAATCCAGATGCCCCCTTCCCTGTCTTTGTAGATAGAATAGATCGCATTGTCGGATAAAGAGTACGGGACAGATCTATTGTGACGCATGTTTTCAGCTTTGCCCGTTTCTGTATTATAAATATATAATCCCGATTCACTGCCCACCCAAATTGTCTTGGGATCGATCCTTGCCAGGCAACGGGCAAATATCGGCTGGCCGTCCATGTCTTCAGCCAATAAAATACGATGAGTCCTACTCACCGTGTTTATACTTATAAGCCCTTTAGTAGATGACGCGACAAGCAACTGGTTATACTCGTCTGCCACCACTTCCCATACTTCTCCGGTATTATAAAATAAATCAGGATCATCGATAAGATGAAACTCCGAAACCTCGCCCGTTTTTTTATTGATCCTAACCACGGGAAGATTATAAGGGAATACCCAAATATCCCCTTCTTTCCCGAGACACAAACTTGTCATCATCATCCCTTCTTGGGTCCGCGGTATAGCATAGTTCGTGAGGTTGCCAGTAACAAGATCGTAATGGAAAACGCCCCTTTCTTCCACGGAAACCCAGATATCCCCCTCTTCATCTTCCAGAATATCACTCACCACACCATCTATCGATATATTGTCGGCAGTGGTTAATTCAAATCGATTGAATTCCTCTTTCCGGGGATCGTAAATATAAATCCCATCATCGGTTCCCACCCAAAGGTTATCATACGTATCTTGGATGATTCGATGAAATACATTGTCCCTCAAGTTCTCCCTGGGCGAAAACTTGTACACTTTAAAAGAGGTGCCGTCAAAGCGGTTCAGCCCATCTTTGGTTCCGAACCACATGAAACCAAGGTTGTCTTGAAAAATGGCATGAACGGTATTTTGAGACAAACCATTGTTAATGTTGTAATGCTTGAAGGAGTAGTTTGATTGACAAAATACCCCCGTGATGTTCAAAGCAAATACGATGAACAGAAGCAAGTAGAGTGGATTTTGTCTTTCCTGTTTCATGAAAAATAAAAACACGTTTTAGCCAACAAGATAAGTATTTTTTCTGATAACGGGTGAACCGTGTGTATCGAGTTTAATTTCGAGAAATAGCTAATTTAGGTGTCAGGTATTCCTGATCGATATACAACTCATCTACACCATTACGGTCTCTAAACCCGACAGAGCTGATAAACATGTTCCGGGGATGGATGGCGGAATCACTCTGGTGGGCATGGAACACTATTTTCCAATTCCCTTCTCTATCTTTAAACATGGAACTATGCCCTACCCCCACCAAATTACCCGGTTTCTGTAGCAATGGGTTGTGGGGATACTTTGTCCATTCACCCATGATATCGGTGGCAGTCGCACATCCTATACCGTAGAACTGGCTCTCGTAGCTATTTGCTGAATAGGTCATGTAATAGATACCATCATGTTTAATAACGAAGGCTCCTTCATTTACTCTCGGCCATACCTCTTCCCACTCTTGGGACACGTGGATACAAGGATGTAGCGTTTCCGTTTTTATGGTCATTAAATCCTCTTCCAGCTCGGCCACCCAGATATTCAATCCGTCATTGAACCGGTCGAAGGAAAGATACGGGGTTCCGTCATCATCTATAAAAAGAGAGTTATCAATTGTTTTCTCTCCCTCGAGCATAGGCCTTTTCTCCTCTTGTACAAAAGGCCCAAGCGGGGAATCTGAAGTAGCCACACACATGTGCTCTTCTGCTGAATAATACATGTAAAATGTATTGTTCACGTGATATACTTCGGGTGCCCAGAACCATTTATCACCATAGGAATCGTCTTTGTGAAGGGCTAATCCGCCTCGTCCGTTATCCGCTCTTGTCCAATTTTCCAGATCGTCTGACACCATTACTTCAATCCCATTTTCAGCCCCGGTCCCATACGCGTAATAGATATCATCGTATAACATGATAAAGGGATCAGCCAAGGGGACAAGGGTTGCATTTGAATCAGTATCTTCTGTATTATCAACCCCTTTGCAGGCAAATATCATGAAGACTAAACATACAAGCATCCAATTTGATTTCATTTTTATTTTCTCCATATCATCTTTTAATTTAAACCTTCCTGGCTCTATAAACGCCAGGAAGGTTTTGGTAGTATTGTTAATAATTAGGATTTTGCTCAATATTGGGGTTATTATCATCTTCATTAGACGGGATAGGCAGACGACTATGACGCCCGATGACAAAATTATTGAAATCAGGATCACGCGATTTCAGCTCATCTATACCTGCTTGGGTGTCCAACAGCCCCCATCGCTTGATATCCGCCCAACGATGTCCTTCTGTTGCCAGTTCCAGCGCTCTCTCCATCTGCAAACGCTTGAGGAAAGCATCATTATTGGAAGTAGCAGCAGAATGATTCACTGAGAGCGATGGCATATTTGCCCGTGCCCTTACCCTGTCGACATGTGCAACAGCATCCGCGAGGCTTCCCCCCGACTGCACGATACACTCGGCGTACATCAGCAAGACATCTGCAAAGCGGATCAGTCTAACGTTGGTTGGATTATGATAATCATCAAAATCGCGGTAATGCTCCGAACTGTACTTACGATAAAACACGCGTCCTCTCCAATTATCCCTGCTCCAGGTTTCCTCGTTACTTACCTCTCCATATATCCGCGCGTTGTCAGGAAAATCCACGTGTTGTTCCTCGTAAAACGCGGTGTATTTCAAACGGATATCGTATTCATCATTCAAATCTTTTTCCTTTTTGAACTCGGTGACGATCCACGGGCGTATTTCCCCATCTGTCCATCCTATTCCCGGAGGAGCAAAAAATTGCCCGCGATTTAGTCCCAAATTGGGATTTACATCAAAGTCACCGTCACCGGCAGGAGCTTTATTCACGTCCGAATACTGTATCTCGAATACAGACTCGACATTATTCTCGGTATCACTTCTGAAATTGTCGGCGTAATTGGACACAAGATCGTAATGCCCTTTACCGTCACCTTCTACCAACCATTGCAAGTCATTTCTGGCCTCATCCCATTGACGTAATTGCATGTGGCACTTCGCCCTGTAAGCCAATGCCGCTCCTTTTGTCGCGCGTCCTTTATTGGCATTATCCCAAGTTTCAGGTAGTACTTTCTCTGCCTCTGTAAAGTCACTGATTGCCTGTTGATATACTTCGGTACCCGTGTGCCCTTCAGGTTGCATTCCAGGAGTAGATGGTTCCAACACAATGGCCAGGCTCTTATTCTCGCTACCCCACAGTAATGCCAGGTTATAGTAATATAACCCTCTGAGGAAGTAGGCCTGCCCAAGTATCCTGCTCTTTTCATTTTCATCGGCAAACTCGATCGCTGGAACATGATGCAATACCTGGTTGGCTCTGAATATTGCTTCGTAGCTGTCTCTATACGTCCATCCGTTACCTTCCCAAAAATTATAATTATTATACCTGAAATCCGTCCACTCTTTAAGTTCTGCCCATGGACTTTGGCTGAATCCCTCATCTGAAGTGAGGTCAAGGCGGAACCATATCCATCGGCTGTATGTCCCGGGCTTGTAGAACATGTTGTACACGGCATTGATGCCATATCGCGCGTCAGTTTCCGTTTTCCAAAATGTTGCCGTGGTGATGGTATTCGGGTTATCCACGGTCACATCACACGCGTTTAACAAGAAAACTGCAAATAATATATATATGATTTTTTTCATTGTTATAATTTTTCTGAGTGTTAGAATGATATTTGCGCTCCAAAAGTTACCCCGTACGGATTAGGGTAAGCTCCCCCATCGTAGCTCCGGTCCCAGATATTCGGGTTGAGGAACTCGGGATCTAAGCCTGAATAAGAAGTGAATGTTATCAGGTTCTGGGCGTTCACATAAACACGTATATTGCTGAACGTGCTACCAAGTATGGATTGTGGCAGGTTGTAACCGAGTGCCATTTGCTTTACTTTAAGATAACTTCCGTTCTCCAACCAGCGGTCTTGATCGCCGCGCACGTTGCGCGAGTCTGCATAAATAGGACGCGGGTCTTTAGCGTTCGGGTTTTCGGGAGACCATGGATCATAGCTTGCCCGGTAATTCGAGTTATCATCAAACCGGTCAAACGCGCTTCGAGGCCCATTGAACGATTTATGGCCGAACGCACCACTCAACTGAAACTGGAGGTCGAAGTCTTTGTATTCAAAGCCGAGGTTCATTCCCAGGTGAAACTTTGGAATAGTTGACCCGACGTGCTGTCTGTCCGCATCTGTAATTATCCCGTCGTCGTTGCCGTCTACAAACCTTACATCGCCAGGCCGGGCATTGGGCTGGATAACTATCCCTTGGCTATTGGTATGGGCTAACACCTCTGCTTCGCTGCGGAAAAGCCCGTCTGTCTTGATTAAATACCACTCACCAATAGGCTGACCGGGAAGAGACATCGTATTCCATTGAAAGAACCGTTTCAGGTTGTAGGCAATATCCGTGATCTTGTTTTTCAGAAAAGAACCGTTTACATTGAGAGTATACCTGAAATCGGGACTGATATTATCACGCCACGTGGCAGAAAGCTCCAAGCCTGTATTCTGCAGGGTAACGGCATTAACGAAAGGATTGCCTCCGTTGTTGCCGGTCACCATCAATATCTGCATGGGGGCCAACACGTCCTTGGTTTCTTTCAAAAAGTAGTCTACCGAAAGGTTCAGCCTGTTATTCAGGATCGCGGCATCGAACCCGGCATTAAGTTGGGTCAATCGTTCCCACCTCAAGTCGTTATTTGCCAGCCTGATTTGCGTCATCCCGGTATGCACGTTCTGGTCAACACCGAATACAGCCTGCGGGAATGTAGTGATAAATGACACCCAATCCCATACGCCAATATTTGAATTACCCAGCACGCCATAGTTTGCTCGTATTTTCAGGTCGTCTATCCAAGAAGACTCAAAGAAATCTTCATTGCTGATCCTCCATCCTGCCGACACGGAAGGAAAATACCCGACCCTGTTTTCAGGCGAGAACTTGGAAGATTCGTCCCGACGCATGGTAAAACTAAAGAGGTACCTTTCATCGTAATTATAGTTTACCCGGCCAAATACGGAAAATAATTTCTGCAGGTCTCTATAATTCCCGGTTCTTGGATTTGAAAGTGCTGCATCTAATGTATCAAAATAGTGGCCATCGCTCGTCATCAACACATCGTTCTTGGTTCCCCATACTTGCTCGTACGTAGAGGTAAAATAGCTGGTACCCAATACGGCAGAGAGATCATGCCTGCCAAACACCTTATTATACTCCAAGGTATTATCAAAAATAAGCCCTTGGTATTGCGCCTGATTTTTATTCAGCGACGAGGGGTCTATGGGTTGGTTGTACTCCCAGGAACCCAATTTTCGTAAATAAGAATGCTGGTCGTTGCTAAAATCAAAGCCGAGGTTAAACCTGTACTTCAATGATTGGAGTACTTCCAATTCGGTAAAGACATTTCCTCTCACGCGCAAGTTGCTGTTCTTCGTGTTTTCAAAATCCTCTTTAGCAAAAGGATTGGTCCCGAAAGTCACATCCCTGCTTCCATCCCCGTAACCATATCCTCCTCTGGCCTCGTTGTCCGGGTTATACACCGGGATAGTGGGGAGCATACGATATACATCAATGATGGGATTCGTATTCAACTCATCCACGGCAAAATGGCTTAAGACGATATTTTCACCGATGCGGAACGTGACGTCATCTCCAAAATCGCGTGATGCCGACGTGTTCGACCTCAAAGTAAGGCGTTCACTCTGGGTTCCGATGGTGGTACCTGAATTGTGCTGGTAATTACCCGAAATAAAATAACGACTGCTGTTATTACCACCAGAAAAAGATATGTTATGATCCTGCACGATACCGGTTTTAAACACCTCTTCCTGCCAATCGGTATTCGCGTCGAAGTGATTGGCCGCGGGCAGTCCGGCATTGGCAAAAGCCAGGTCATTCAGCTCGATCCATTGATCCCGTCCTGTCAGGTTGTACTTGGGTAGCCACTGCATCGTTGCACGTGATGAAACATCAATCTTCATTTTCCCGGGTGTTCCCTGCTTCGTGGTAATAATAATAACCCCGTTACCGGCTCTTGATCCATAAATAGCCGCCGCCGAAGCATCTTTCAATACTTGGATGCTTTCAATGTCATTAAAATTGAAATCACGATTTGCACCGGAAACAACTCCATCTACAACATACAGTGGGGCACTATTTCCAAATGTCCCGGTACCGCGGATTTCTACTTTTCCTTCCCTGCCGGGTGCTCCAGCGGTACGCACTGTTACTCCCGGTAGAGTGCCCAATGCATCTCCGACTGTGCCGGTAACAATCGTATTTTTCATTTCATCCGGATCAAAAACCGAGACAGAACCCGTTAAATCAGCTTTTCGTATCGTTTGGTAGCCGATTACAACAAGTTCTTCCAACAGTCCTGTATCTTCTTCCAGGGTAATATTCAAGGATGTTCTTCCATTGACAGAGACCGCTTGTGTTGTCATCCCCACGTAAGAAGCTTCAAGGATAGCATTTGGGTTAACATTTGTCAATGTGAATCTTCCATCTATATCGGTAACGGTACCTGTTGAAGTTCCTTGAATTTGGAGGGTTACTCCCACAAGGGGCTCACCGTTTACATCGTACACGTTTCCGCTCACCGTTATGTTTTGAGCGAAAGCACATAAGGAAAATAACCACACGAACGCGGGCAATAATCCTTTCATTAAATTCAATGAGTTTTTCTTTTTCATTCCTTCATTTTGTTTTAGATTATCAAAGAATACTGTAAATTAAAACATGATTACTAAATGCAATCCATTCTCATCCTTGTTTCGAATTACGGATTATCCACGGTGTTGATCCATATTTTCTTAACAATTATTTTTCTCATACACCACTGATCCAAAAGTAGGTTAAAACCGCATGGGTAAATAGAACAATCCTATCAAAAGATAATAGAAATCTATCAAAAAGCTCCCTTGTTCGCGATGCGAACAAGGGAGCTTACCTCATTAGAATAATAATGCCTGGATTATATCACATCCCATCCCATTTATTAAGCACCCAGGCTGGATGAACCATTGGGATTTATCTTAGTTATCCAGAATATTACATATCTCTTGGTTCACTTTCCGGACCCTCTCTTCGTCTACCTTTACCAGCTTCCTGTCGTACGTCAATAATCCATTAACTTCCATTTCCACGTCGGTTGTCTGGGTATATACGGCCGCAGAGAATCCCTGACGGATCAATTGCTTCAACTGCTCGGCATACTTCA